>MDSY01055598.1_pt1 | contig 33609 bp, 37 predicted proteins | sample 811131 | NCBI WGS metagenome assembly MDSY01 (sample SAMN05326643, study PRJNA326480) | marine metagenome | isolation source: seawater | place: Atlantic Ocean: South West | collected 2010 | reverse complement strand
GCGACACCAATTCCTCATCACAAATCACCCACACAAAATACTCTTCTTGGCGCGGGGTGGAGCAGCCCGGTAGCTCGTCAGGCTCATAACCTGAAGGTCAGAGGTTCAAATCCTCTCCCCGCAACCAACAAATTCAACGCCTTAGCCATAAACGGCTAAGGCGTTTTTTGTGCCCGGTAAGCGATAAGTAAGCAGACAAGGGTCAGCTTTAGCAGGGAAAAGAGCGCTCAAAAGTCCCACACGTTGATGTCGGCTTCTGACCCAAGGCGGACATGAGTGACCTAACATCTACCGCGTGGCGCTTCATGTTCTCAGTTAGTTTCACCAATGCCTAAAACCACGCTTGAGAGATGGAGGCTAACCCGTACATCATGCCTGCGTCGATTACACTTCTAGGATTTGGCCACGATGAGTCCTGCACTTCGGAATCTGATCTGGTTTAGTGGCGCGATATTGGTCGTTTCAGTTGGCTACTATCTCTATGTTTTGAACGTCCATCCCCCTTCGCCAGAACGCGAGACATTCTTGTCAGAAGTTGGAGAAGAGGTCGGCGAGATCGCACTTTGGGCTTTCATTGCGATCTACGTCAGGACTGTTGTGAAGATCGTGTTCGGCAAAGGCCCGTTCACTCGTAGATTGCTCCCTGGCTATTCAGCACCACGTGCGGGGTCTTTAATCCATCATGCTATTGGGTTCCTGGACCGCACTCACGTTTTTTTGGGTGTTGCGGCAATCCTCACGACCTTGCTGCATATCATCTTAGTGGGCCTGCATGCGGAGATATGGTTTTTCCCCGTCGTCTTGGCATTGATTTTTTGGCAGGCCGGTTTTGGCTTCTTCATAACTTGGAAGAAAACGCCAAAAAACCTCAGGCGCTGGTCCTACTATGTCCACGCTCAGTTGATCACCGGCATTGCCATTGGAGTTTTCGCATACTTCGGTCATCTTCTGACTGACGACTAATGTCGGCGGGATGTCGACTATTGGCTATAAAGCGACCGTGCCAGCCATGATCAGGTAAGATCGCTTTTCGACCCAAAACAGCCATCGTCAGCCTAATTGCACCGAAAGATTCATCCCGCTCCGACGCCGGCCGCACGCAATGCTGCCTCTTCAGGTCCGCGCCCGGCGCAGCACGAGGCAAGGGTGCCGTTCACCGCGACGGCGGGAAGCGAGCGCACGCCAAGTTCCTTGGCCCTGGCAACGCCATCGGCTTCGTTCATGTCGAGGATGATCACCTCGCAGTTTGAGCAAGCCATCCGGTTGACCAATTCGACCGTTTCCTCACAGAGGGCACAACCGGCGCTGAAGATTTCGATTTTACGTTTGTCAGCCATCGTTTCGATTTCCGTTGCTGAGTAAATGACGAGATTAGCCTCGTGTGCCGACGCAAGCGGGACATTCGGCGGATTGGCCCGATCCGTCGTCATTGCGTCTGGGCCAGGTGTTCCAAAGGGATGCCGCGACAAGCACGCCGAGGCCGCCCCACATGGCTGTGTCGCTGTCGAAGCCGAACTTGCCGATCAGGACAATCCCCGCGCCGATAATCCCCAGGCCGAACGGTCCGTAGCCGCGACGGCCCGGCGCCCGGTAGGCCAATGCAAAAACGGCAACGGCGAGAAAGGCCCCGGTCAGCGGTAGAAGATACGGTGTGTAGTCGACAAACCCGATGCCAAGGCTGCTGAGCAGTCCCGCATAGGCGGGCCAGCAGGCGGGGCAGGCGAGTTTCGGCAGCAAGGCGGCGCCGATGGAGGGCAGCATGGCGGCATTCAAGCGCAAGGCCCCGGCGGTCGCCTCGGGTTCGGCGTCTCTCGTCAGGGCCGCAACAATCTGATCGAGCGGCGGCACGCCCCGCTCGTGGCCTTCCAGCGCGTAAATTCGGCAACATGAACTGACTTCTTCGAGGGGAAGGCCCGAGACGTCTTTCCCGTCGACCAGGATTGTCGGCGAGCCCAGGGGCCTCACCCGCTCAGGCGTCGCTGGTTCGTTAATCTCCCATTCCGTCCAAGATGGCCGCAGGCCGGCGGCGCGGAATGCTTCGATCAACCGGGCCCGCGCGTCCCGCACGTGGGGACAGGATCGTTCGTAGACGAATTCAACGGCCGCCATGGTGTCCCTCCGTTTCCTGGTCCAGGGCATCCAGGATCGGGCATTGATCGACCGGCCCCGCGTCGGGGCATGCGGCAGCCCAGTCGGCCAAGACCGCTTTCATCCGTTGGAGCATCGCGATCTTCTCCTCCATCTCCGATATTTTGCCCTCTGCTCTCGCGCGCACATCGCCGCACGACGCGCCGGGGTCCGCCTTCAACGAAAGAAGCTCTTTAATGTCCTTCAAGGTGAACCCGACCTCCTGGGCTCGCTTGATGAAGTGGACCCGGCGCACCGCTTCGGCAGCGAAACGGCGATAACCATTGGAACCCCGGCCTGCAGCCTTGACCAATCCCTCGCGTTCGTAATAGCGCAAGGTCTCGACAGTCACTCCGCCCTGCCTAGCTACGTCCCCGATATTCAGCATCTTGGTGCCTCCATCTCGTTCGGACATCGTAACCCCTGAAGTGCACTTCAAGGTCAAGCGAGAAAATCATTCGCGGATGTGCGCAGAATATGAGAGGTGGATTCCCACCATGTTTTTGATGACGAGGCTCTCACCCAGCTCGTCCTTTCTCAACTGTCGAAAGCGCGCTAGGTACTGAGCTGGGGATTGAAACAGCTGCTTGATTAAATGAGGTGCGTGGATGGCATTGAGTGACCGCTCTCACCATTGGGATGACGTTTACGAAACCAGGAATGAGATTGATCTCACTTGGTTCGAGGCAAAGCCAACGCTGTCGGTCGAGCTGATCCGAAAACATGCCGCCTTGAGCGATCCGGTGATCGACGTTGGCGGGGGTACATCCAGGCTCGTCGATTGCCTGGTCGATACCGGCTATCGAACCGTCACGATTTTGGATCTGTCGGACGTAGGGATGAACGTCTCTAAGCGCCGGCTCGGGCCGCGGGCCGATCAGGTGAGGTGGGTCACGGCCGATGTAACAAGATGGCCCCCCGACCAGACCTATGCCCTATGGCACGACCGGGCGGTATTCCATTTCCTGACAACGGAAGACGACCGGAAAGCCTATGTCACGACGATGCTGTCCGCGCTCAGGGACGGCGGCAAGGCGATCATCATGACCTTCGCCGAGGACGGGCCGGAGAAATGCTCCGGGTTGCCTGTTATGCGCTACTCACCGGCGGAGCTGATCGAGATGATCGAGGCGATCGCGCCAGGAGCGTTAAGCCTAGTGGAATCACAGAAGCATGTGCACGTGACGCCCAAAGGGAATGAGCAACGCTTCCAAGTTTCGGTGTTGGAGAAAACCGGCCGGTGATTATTCTCGCCGGAAGGCTTGGGCGAGCGCAGGCTAGGTTTACTTCGACTTCTGCCTTCCCGGTTCCACACAGGTCCGCCAGGACCAAAGTTTCGCCATGGCGATGTAAATGAATGACGAGGACCAAGCAATCAGCAGCAGACCGTTCAAGGTCTCGATTCCTGTGATGAAGCGCAAGTGATCCGACGGCACGATGTCGCCCATGCCGAGGGAGGTATAGGCGACAATCGAGAAATAAAAATAGTCCAACGGCCCAACGATCTGAAGGCCGTCTAGGCTGCCGATCTCAAGCGTTCGTTCTCCGAAGGCATAGGCCGCTGCATATAGGGCAACTTCAGCGACATGAGCAGAGAGCGTCAGCAGCCAAATGATCAGGATCCGTCGCTCTGCCGTCATCGCGAAGTTCGACATCCCACCGGACAGCCATCGAAAGACGGTGTAATGCAGGAGGAAAGTCGTGATGACCAGGAAAACCGATATGCCCACCGCGGCGCCCATCTGAACCTCCCCTCATTTTATGGTCACTGAAACCCAACAGTTGCTTTGGGCACCCTAGAGCTGACGTCTCTCTAGGACACTATCAGCTTCATGTCTTCTCTTGTTCCAAGAACCGTCATCGCTCGCCCGGGATCGATCATCGAAATGAAGACCGAACGTTCATAGGCGTCGGTGACAAGGGAGGCTTGCCGCAGGAGCTCTTCCTGGCGTTGCCGATAGCGGTCAAGGCCCTGAGTATCTTCCAATATTTGATTTACGATTTCCGGGTCTCTGACGAACGTCGCGAACTGCGGCCGACGCTCCGGTCCCTCGATGCCCCTCGCCTCACTTTCCAGAAGATCAAGGCGATCCGCCTGATCTGCGGCCAGAGGCGCTGCTGGGACAACCGCAGCCTCTGTCCCGACCGTTGGGATGGGCGGAATAAGGCCGGAGTAGAAATCTGTCTGGATGCCGATCATCGAAGTCACTCCATTCCATTGGATTCTCCGATGGTTGCCAACATAGGGCCTCCAGTCACCGGAGGGTCAAGGATAAGATTGGAGAGAATGATGGAAGATTAATCGATCAGGGCAGCATGACGAGCAAACACGGACGAACGCTGCGTTTGCGAGCCGAAGGGATTGAGATGAGGCGGAATCAAATTTAGTTGGCAGACGACGATGTGGCCTGGTCTTTGTTGAGAGAAACCGAATCACCTGACTTGTTTACCAAAGTCACGCCGACGATCGTCAACGGGATGCCGATAAAATGCGCCCACCCGAACGGCTCGTCGAAGAAGGTCATGCCGAGCAGGATGCCGAACACCGGCACGAGAAAGGCGAAGGCGTTTGCCCGGTTGAGCGGGATGTGTTCGAGCGCCGAAAACCAGAGGTAATAGGCAAGAGCGGTGCCGAAAATACTAAGGCCAAGCAAAGAGGCTACGAACGAAGGAGTCCATTGTACTTTCCAGGGATCTTCTAAGGACCAGGCAGCCGCGGCCAGAGGAACGCTTCCGATAAGCGTTTGCAGGCCCATCGCCATCAGTACATCAATCTTGCCGGCGATCTTCTTGATCAAGACGTTGCTGATCGTGATCCCGAATGCCGCCAGCAAAATGTAGGCGATGCCGAGCGCGTAGGTTTCCCCGCCAGTTGAAAAGAACTGCGGGACAGCGATCACCACGATCCCAACAAAACCCAACAGCAATCCGAGCTTCCCTCGAAACGATACAGTTTCACCCAGCATGAGCGCGGCGAGAAACGCCGCCATGAGCGGCTGCGTATTGGCGATAACCGTTGCGACACCCGGCGTCACGAATTCGGCGGCATGGAACATGCCGAGGAACCCAAGACTCGTTGCGCCCAGGCCGATAAAGGTGATGATGGCCCAATCCCTTCCGGTGTCGGGAAGAGGGCGGCGAAGTGCGGCCGCGAGGATCATGAGCGCTGCGCCCGCGATAACCGCGCGCAAGGCTGCGAAGGTCAAATGCGGCGAGAACCCGATCCCGGCCGTGATGAGCGGAAAGCACGACGCCCAAAGCACCATCACCACGAGAATCTGCAGCGTCGAAATGCGCGAGACGGAAGATTTCGGTTGGTCGGAATCCATTTAATGCGCTACCTCGATTTTATCGTGTTCCAGGAGGTGTAGCAGAAGGAGGCATGTCATGCATGAGCTGGTGCCGGAAAAATTCGTGTGGTTTGTCTGGGCGTCCGCATTCCTTGTTCCGTGGATGGTGGCTTTTGGCGCGTTCCCGGCCCATCGCAGAGTAATTCTTTGGGCGAGCCTGTTTACGACACCGTTCGGTTTGACGGAGCCCTTGTTCGTGCCTGAGTATTGGAACCCACCCAGTCTCTTCGATCTCGCGCAACGGACGGGGTTCGATATCGAAAGCCTCATTTTCTGCTTTGGCATCGGCGGGGTCGGCGCGGTTTCGTACAACATCTTGACGGGAAAAAGTCACGGACGAATGAGTTCGATGGCGCGCCGGCTCGCAAGTCATCGGTTTCATTTTTGGGCCGTGGCGACGCCGTTCCTTGTGTTCCCTGTCCTCTATCTGATGGAGTGGAACCCCATCTATCCGGCGATCGTCGCCATGGCATTGGGCGCCGTTTCGACGATGCTCTGTCGACGCGACCTGATTTCCAAAACTTGGGTCGGAGGCGTGTTGTTCCTTGTCTATTACCTAGTCTTTCTTGCCGGACTGGAGTGGCTGTCACCTGGTTACATCGGCAAGGTTTGGAACCTTGAGTCACTGTCCGGAATATTGATTTACGGCATGCCCATTGAGGAGCTTCTTTTCGCCGTCATGTTCGGCGCCTATTGGTCCGGGGTCTATGAGCATTTCACATGGCGGCGCGTGACAGATATACATTGAGGACTGAACTTATGAGCATGATCTGAAATGGCCCGCGCGCGAGATGTGTTTTTCTGAAGCCGTGAGTTTCGCGACCGGCGGCGTGTTGATCGCCGGCGGCGGGTTCGCGACCTATAAGGCCGCGAGAATAAACCGGCGATACCTCCCGTTCGCGATGATGCCTGCGATGGCTGGCGTTCAACAGCTGTTCGAGGGGCACGTCTGGATGGGATTGAATGTCGGCGATCCGACGATGGTATGGTGGGCAGCACTCGGCTTTATGTTCTTTTCTTGGTTCATGTGGCCTGCCTGGGTTCCCTTCAGTGTCTATGTGTTGGAGCCTCCGGAAAGTCGCCGCAAAAAAATGTTCCTGCTGTTTGCGCTCGCCGGAGTCGCGTTGGGCGGCATTCTCTTCGTGCCCCATTTGTTGAATGCGGATTGGATCGATGTCGGCATCAACAACCGGTCCTTGGCGTATGAAGACACCATGTTCCTCGACTATCTCATGCCGCGGTGGATGACATACCTGATCTATCTTTTCCTGATCATCGCGCCGACGCTTTTGTCGACCTATCTTCATGTGCGCTGGTTTGGGCTGACGCTGATCGTCATGCTCACGGTCGTCTATCTGTTTTTGAGCTATGCCTACATATCGTTTTTCTGTTTGTTGGCTGGGTTCGGCACCCTCCATCTCATCTACATCATTCTGCGCAACAAATGCCGCCGGGAATGCCCGGTGCTGTTTTCATAGTTGCCTCGCGGTCCATTCTCAAAATGCGGTCGAGAAACTCTTGACCCTCCGGTTGCCGGAGGGGGCATGTTCGTTCTGTCCCCGCCGAAGTTCGTAGGCGGGAAGGCGAACAAGGGAGTTCCGATGAAATGGAAGCGCTGGTCTACTTCGTCATCTGGGGCGTGTTTATCTTTCTCATGATGCGCATGGGATGCGGCAGCCATGTCATGGGGCATTCGCACCGGCATGGCGGTGCCGACGAGGGAAAAGGTCAAGATGCCGAAAGACGGCAGGACCTGAAATGGTTTCCGCCGGATGAAGATATCGACCCGGTCTGCAAGAAGAAGGTCAGAACCGCCGACGCGAAGCCCAGCGTGTATGACGGCTATGTCTATTACTTCTGCTCGCGCGAGTGCCGGGAGCTTTTCGAAACCAAACCGGACCTCTACGTCGGGCAGGGTGACGATGCTTCTAACCCGAGATTGGAGGCGAACAATGCCTAATCCGTCGGATGCAAAAGTCTCTGAACCAGCCCGCTCCGGGACGCCACTTGCCGGCTCGAGCCGAGTTGCCCGCGTGCCGGTCATGGTGCTTGGCAACAGCCTGGGCGCCTTCTTGGCCATCACCTATCTGCTTTGCGTGGGCTTCGACCTGCTGTTCCCCGATTATGCCATGTACCGCGTCTGGCAGCCGCTGTTGCCAGGCTTCACCTGGCTGACGTGGCCGAGTTTCTTCTTGGGCCTTGCCGAAAGCCTTTCGTACGGGTGGTACGTCGCGTTGGTGTTCGGGCCGCTTTACAACTTCTTCGCCTCGCGGGAAGGTTAAAACCTCTCCAGGGCAATGCCTCTCATGTAGATACTCATTGGGAGCCAGTCATGACAGCGCAGCTCACGTTCCTTGGGGGTGTCGGCACCGTCACCGGATCGAAGTATCTGCTTACATTTGGTGGCCGGACAGTGCTTGTCGATTGCGGCCTGTTTCAGGGTTTCAAGAAGCTGCGTCAGAAGAACTGGGCTCCACTGCCAATCGAACCCAGCCAGATTGACGCCGTGGTTCTGACGCATGCACACCTTGACCATTCGGGATATCTTCCTCTCTTGGTCAGGAATGGGTTCAAGGGAGCTGTCTACGCCACCTCTGCGACGACCGAGTTATGCGGAATTCTGCTGCCGGACAGCGGTCATCTGCAGGAACGCGACGCGGAATTTGCCAATCGACACGGCTTCTCCAAACACCGGCCGGCCGCCCCCCTATACACTGAAAGAGATGCGCGGAATTGCCTTGGCCACTTCCGCGCCTGCCCATACGAGGTCGACACCGAAGTCACTGATGCGCTTCAAATAAGATTCCTGCCGGCGGGCCATATTCTTGGATCTGCGTTCGTCCGCGTCTCTTTTGGCGGTCGATCACTACTGTTTTCCGGCGATATCGGGCGCCCGAACAGTGCGACGATGGTGGATCCGACGATCGTTCGCGGCGCGGACTATCTCATCATGGAATCGACCTACGGAAACCGCCTTCATGATCCGGCAAACGTAGACGACGCTTTGGCCGAGACGATCTCAAGGGTGGCTGCCAGAGGTGGAACCGTCCTGATTCCGGCTTTTGCCGTCGGCCGCGCCCAGTCGATCCTGTTTCATCTGCAGAGACTCAAGGCGTCGAAACGTATTCCAGATCTGCCGGTGTTCTTGGACAGCCCCATGGCTGTCAGCGCCAGCGAGATTTTCTGCCGCCACATGAAGGAACACCGGCTGACTGCCGAAGAGTGCCAGGCGGCGTGCAACGTCGCAACCTACGTGAGAGAAGCAGAAGAATCGAAAGCGCTTGATGAAAACCCGATGCCTAAGATCATCATATCGGCGAGCGGTATGGCGACAGGTGGTCGGATACTTCACCATCTGAAGTTCTATGCGCCGGATGAACGGCATGCGGTGTTGTTTACGGGGTTCCAAGCCCGAGGAACGCGGGGCGCCAGCTTGGTGGCAGGTGTAAAGTCGGTGAAAATACATGGACGGCATATTCCGATCCGAGCGGAGATCGCGAACCTCTCCATGCTGTCAGCGCATGCCGATGCGGACGAAATCCTGACTTGGCTCGGCAATTTCACGCAGCCTCCTAAACGGACCTACATTACCCACGGGGAGCCGGATGCTTCCGAAGCACTGCGCGTTCGCATTTCCGATGAATTGCAGTGGCCCTGCGTCGTGCCCGAGTATGGCGACCAGGCCACGCTTGATTGAGCCGTGGATAAGACGATGGAAGTAGGACGTCGCGTGAAAGATACAGCTACAAACTCCTTGCGCCTGAAGCGCCTTGGGATCGATACGCAGCAGGAAGCGGTCATCTATATGCGGAGCGATTGCCACGTCTGCCGCGCGGAAGGGTTTGCCGCCATGGCCCGCGTCCGTGTGACTGCCGGCGACCGATCGATCATCGCCACGCTGAACCGCGTGAAGGGCGATTTATTGGCGGAAGGAGAGGCGGGGCTGTCTGAAGCTGCTTGGGGCCGATTAGATGCCCAGGAAGGCGACATGGTGGCGATCGGGCATCCCCGCCCGCCGGACTCCCTGAGCCTCGTTCGTGCGAAAGTCTATGGTTCGGAATTTTCGGACACAGGTTTGGAAGAGGTCATGCAGGATATCGTGGCGGGCCGCTATTCCGATGTTCAGGTCTCCGCTTTCGTCACCGCGTGTTCATCGCACGGATTGAAACGGCGGGAAATTGTTGCCTTGACCCGCGCCATGGTTTCCGTCGGTGACACCTTGGATTGGGGAACGTCACCTATTGTCGACAAACATTGCGTCGGAGGTCTGCCCGGAAACAGAACCACTCCAATCGTGGTCGCAATCATTGCTGCCTGTGGGTTGACCATGCCAAAGACATCTTCCAGGGCAATCACGTCACCCGCCGGTACAGCGGACACGATGGAAACGCTGGCGCCGGTCGATCTTAACATCGATGCAATGCGGCGCGTGGTCGAGCGTGAAGGCGGGTGTATCGTCTGGGGAGGCGCTGTTTCCCTCAGCCCGGCGGATGACATTCTGATCCGGGTTGAAAGAGCCTTGGATATCGACGGGGAAGGGCAACTCGTTGCGTCGGTGCTATCGAAGAAACTTTCCGCAGGGTCAACGCATCTCGTTTTGGATATTCCTGTCGGGCCGACCGCCAAGGTGCGAAGCGAAAAGGATGCGCAATCCCTCAGCGCAAATTTGACCGCGGTGGCTTCCGAGATCGGTCTGAAGTCGACTGTTTTACAGACCGATGGGCGGCAACCGGTCGGGAACGGTGTCGGGCCTGCTCTGGAAGCCTTGGATGTCCTCTCCGTGTTGAAGGGAAAGCCGGACGCGCCGCAAGATCTTAGGGCGCGGTCGGTCGCGCTCGCGGCCGCTTTGCTCGAGTTGTCGGGTGCTGTCGGCTCCGGCATGGGCTTTCAGAGAGCCGAAGAAACTCTGGATAGTGGTGTGGCATGGGCCAAGTTTCAGGCGATATGCGAAGCGCAAGGAGGGATGCGGACGCCGCCTGTTTCATCCCAACGACGGGTAATTGACGCAGACGTTTCCGGCGAAATTCTAGGCCTCGACAACCGTCGTCTGGCTAAGGCGGCGAAACTTGCGGGTGCACCGGACGCGAAAGCGGCAGGGATAAAATTGCACGTGCGGCCCGGGGACCGGGTGGAGAAGGGAGCGCCGCTTTTCACGCTTCACGCCGAGACGCCGGGTGAATTGGCTTATGTGCTGGATTACATCGAGCATCACCCGCCTATCTTCGATATTGGAGTTCCGGCATGAATGCCATCGTGTACCCCATGCCGGGGAATGAAGCGGTTGCTCATTCGCTTGCCGCGGATATCGATGGTGAAATCGGAAGCCTCATTGTGCGCCGCTTTCCGGACGGCGAATCCTACTTCCGGTATGAAACGCCTGTCGATGGAAGAGATGTCATCCTCGTCGCCTCGCTGGACCGTCCCGACGAGAAGGTTCTGCCGCTGATCTTCGCCGCCGGGACGGCGAAGGAATTTGGTGCGTCCAAAGTCGGGCTTGTTGTGCCGTATCTCGCCTATATGCGCCAGGACAAGAGGTTCAATCCGGGAGAAGCGGTGTCGTCCGTCTATTTCGCCAAAGTCCTCTCTTCATGGATTGATTGGCTTGTCACGGTAGACCCTCATCTCCACCGGCGCAGTTCACTTGACGAAATTTATTCGGTGCCGAGTGCCACCGTGCACGCGGCCCCGTTGGTCTCTGAATGGATAAGAGGAGCGATCTCAGCACCTTTGTTGATCGGTCCCGACAGCGAGAGCGAACAATGGGTTGCTGCTGTTGCGGCGGATGCCGGGGCGCCGTTCGTCGTCTTGGAAAAGACGAGAAGAGGAGACCGCGACGTCGAAGTTACCGTTCCCGAGGTCGACAAATGGCACGACCGAACGCCTGTTCTGGTGGACGATATCATCTCGACCGCGCGTACGATGATCGAAACGGTTGGGCATGTCCGGGCGGCCGGCCTGCACGCGCCAGTTTGCATCGGCATCCACGCGGTATTTGCAGATAATGCTTACGCGGAATTGAAGCAGGCTGGCGCGGGTGAAATTGTGACCTGCAACACGATCGGCCACGACAGCAATCGCATCGACATCTCAGGATTGATCGCTTCGGCCGTCCGCCGGGTTTTACACATTTAGATTAGCCTTGACCCTCTGGTCGCCGGAGCCATTAAGGATAACGCGTTCAGTTGATGGCCATAAATTCGGATGGCAAACCCCAAGTGACCAGCAAGGTTCTGCAGAGGTGTATTCCCGATGAACGAAACAACGAAACGAAGGCATGCAGTCCGGGGGAACGCGGGAGATTCGACCACCAAGGTCGGAAAGGCAGCGCAATCTAGTCGAGCGAATCAGGCATCGCCGGAACTGTTAGACGTTCCGGGAGAAAAGGTAGTCCAGGCTTCCGAATATGGACGAGATCTCTGGCAACGCTCGGTTCTATTCCTAGACACGCTTCGTGAACGCGCTGACAACATGTTGGACCATGAACGCGCTGGTCTGCCGCCTTTGCTCGATTTCAAATACGAGATGATCCTTGATGGGCGCGATTTTGAGTCACCTTCAAATTACGCGCTTTTGCGGATCACGGAAGTTGGCGAGGATTGTTGGGAAGACTGTGTTGATCCGGAAAAGCCCCCGGTTATCGTTATCGATCCACGCGCAGGGCACGGACCGGGTATCGGAGGTTTCAAGCATGACTCCGAAGTCGGCATGGCTTTGCATGAAGGCCATCCAGTCTACTTCGTAATTTTCTACCCGGAGCCGGTGCCAGGGCAGACGCTTGTCGATGTCTTGCATGCGCTTCGACGATTCATCCGTGAAGTCACTCTGCGTCATCCCGGGACGCCTCCCGTTCTTTACGGGAACTGCCAAGCCGGTTGGGCGGTGGCGCTTTTATCCGCGGATTGTGAGGGTTTGGTTGGCCCCGCGGTTCTTAATGGCTCGCCGATGTCCTATTGGGCGGGAGAAGCCGGCGTTAATCCGATGCGGATAACAGGAGGACTTCTGGGAGGCGTTTGGCTTGCCCATCTTGCGGCTGACCTCGGTGATGGGCGGTTTGACGGGGCGTGGCTTGCGCAAAATTTTGAAAACTTGAAGCCCGAAAAAGCGATCTGGGAAAAGTATGCCGGATTGTTCGGCAAGATCGACACCGAGCGGGAGCGGTTCCTGGAATTTGAGCGTTGGTGGAACGGTTTCTACTTTATGAGCCGAGAAGAGATCGTCGCGATCATCGAGAACCTCTTCATTGGGAATAAATTAGAACAGGGAGAATTCCGGATTTGCGACGGGTGTACCGTTGATCTGCGGCGAATTCGAAACCCGCTCGTGATCTTCTCCTCCTACGGCGACAATATCACCCCGCCGCACCAGGCCTTGGGATGGATCCCGGCCGTGTACAAGGATACGGATGACCTGAAGCGCGCAGGGCAACGTATCGTCTATTTGACGAACCCGCATGTCGGGCATCTCGGGATATTCGTCTCGGCCAAGGTCGCTCGGCTTGAACACCGCGCGATCCTTGAAAGCCTTGATGAGATCGAAGAGTTGAATCCCGGGCTCTATGAGATGCAAATCGACAACCCGAGCGGCGATCCGGACTGCCATAAACCGCAATTTTCCGTCCGGTTCATAGAGCGCAAAGTCGAGGACATCGACTTTGCGAAACAACCGGAATCTTTCGAACGGGTTCGAGCAGTGTCGGAGGCGAATGAAGCTTTCTATCGGACGTTTGTGAGCCCTTGGGTGCAAGCCGCGACAAATCCTTGGATCGCGGAAACCCTCAAATGGCAGCACCCCATGCGTGTCAGCCGCTATGTATTTTCGGAAGTTTTTAACCCTTGGATGAGGGTTGTCGCGGGTCTGGCAGACGTGGTCAGAAAAGAAAGACGTCCGATACCCGACGCGCATCCAATGATAAGGAATGAACAGGCGTTTTTTGGCCGGATAGCCGAGGCAATGGAGATCGTTCGAGAGCTTCGTGATGCGGGCAATGAGCAGGTCTTTCACCTTCTTTACGGTCGGAAGCTATTCGAGCCCAGCATAAAAATCCGGCAAACATAAGCTGCATTTATGCGCCTTTATGTCGATCTATGGGGTTACAGATATAATGCAATTTGACCTAAAGGGCCGAAAGGGACTCATTGTCGGCATTGCAAACGAGCACAGTCTTGCGTGGTCGGCAGCTCAATGTTTTTACGATGCAGGCGCGGATCTCGCCGTAACCTATTTAAACGATAAGGCGAAACCGTACGTGGCGCCGCTCGCTGCTCAGGTGGCGGCTTCCATCGTCATGCCCTGCGATGTTGCGAAAGCCGGTCAGTTGGATTCGGTGTTCGAGGCGATCGAGAAAGAATGGGGGCATTTGGATTTCCTTCTTCATGCGGTGGCCTGGGCAAGGAAAGAGGATTTGCATGGTCGGCTGACGGACTGTTCAAGCGATGGCTTCGTCGAGTCTATGTTGGTTTCATGCCATTCCTTCATTCAGATGGCGAAACATGCGGAGCCATTGATGAAGGAAGGCGGCAGCCTCATGACCCTCAGCTACTATGGTGCGGAAAAGGTCGTGGATCATTACAACGTCATGGGGCCGGTGAAGGCCGCGCTAGAAGCGTCCGTCCGCTATCTGGCTCATGAACTTGGGCGATCGGCAATCCGAGTAAATGCGATATCAGCCGGAGCGGTAGCGACACGGGCGGCCTCCGGGATTGAGCATTTCGACGAGCTCCTTAACGAGACGGTGCGAAAGGCGCCTTTGCGGCGGACGGTTCAGTCTGATGAAGTTGGCGGAGCTGCTCTGATGCTGGCGAGCGATCTGTCATCTGCGATTACGGGTGAGGTTATTCACGTCGATGCCGGCTTTCATGTCGAGGGTATGGTTTTCCACTAAACCGGCCATATGTGCGTGACGTTTCCTCCAGTGCCTGACTTGAGATCCGACCACATTCCAAAGAGAAAATTCCGTCTTGACCCTCCGGTCGCCGGAGGCCTCATACAAGCAGATATGTGATCTTCGTATCAGAGGAGAGGGGCATGTCCCAGCAATCGGTTTCTAGAGTTTCGGATGCCTTCTGGATCACCGCGGTGTTCTTCGTTCTGGCGGTTCTGTTCGCGATGGCCGGGCTTTCCCCCGCGTTCGCCGGTGAGCGGAATACGGTTTTCGTCCCCATGGGCGGCAACAATGAAATCGTCGTCATCGACGTTCGGACGAACAAGGTCGTCGAACGCATTCCTGGCGTTCCTGCTGTCCACGGCCTCGCCAAGACGCCGGACGGCGCACTTTTGATCGCGGGGAGTTTCGAAGAAACAGAGCCGGGCGCGGTAATGCCTGACCGGCCGGCAGGCGTGTCGGCGGAAGACCATGCCGCGCATCATGCGAAACCGGCAGACCGGGCGGCCGCGAAGGTTGCGGCCATAAGCCGGGTGACCTTCATCAAGATCAAAGACCGGTCGGTGGTGCGACGGGTCGATGTGCCGGGTGGCGTGCATCACGTCGCTGTTTCACCAACCGGAGCCTTCGCCGCCGTGACGCATCCAAACCAGGACGCCGTGTCGATCATTGATGTCGGTGCGTTCAAAGTTGTGGCGACGGTCAAGACCGGCGCCGTGCCGAATTATGCAGCCTTTTCCTCGGACGGTTCGCGTCTCTACGTCAGCAACTCCGGCGACAACAGTGTGAGCGTCGTAAGTGCGGCGGATTGGCACGTCGTTGGACGGGTCAAGGTTGGAGAGGCCCCGGAACATCTCGTCGTCCGCGACGATTTCGGGAAATTGTTCGTTAACAATGTCGGCGATGGCACGGTCTCGGTGGTCGATCTCGAACACCTAGCCGTTTCCAAGGTCCTCAAGTCCGGCGAAGACCCGCATGGGATCGATATATCGGAAGACGGCCGTACGCTTTACGTCAGCGCCAAGGGCGCGGACAAGCTCGTTGCGATCGATCTGAAGTCAGGAGAACGCCGAGATCTGACCCTGGCGCCGCAGCCCTACCATCTTGCAGTCATCAAGGGACAAGGCGTGATCTATGTCTCGAGTGTCGAATCGCCCAAGCTCTGGGTCGTCGATACAAAGACCTTGAAGGTATCCGGCATGATCGACGTCGGCGGCAAGGGGCATCAGTTGGTGCAATAACGGGCTTTTTGTTGGAGGAGTGAAAGATGGCTGAACGACACCCCCAAGGCATGTTGAGCGGACTGTTTTCGCGAAGTGGCCTGGTCCTTATCGGGTTCCTCGGCGTTGCGGGATATTTTCTCTGGACCGAGCATGAGGCCCACATAGCCAGTGCGCTGCCATACCTTCCATGGCTTCTGATTCTCTTGTGCCCCTTGATGCACCTTTTCATGCACCACGGTCACGGAGGACATGGTGGCCATGAAGGTCACGGGGGCCACGGTTCGGACGAGGGGCAAGGCGACGCTCGGCAACCCTCCAAGCCGCGGGGACCCGAACAATGACGGAGGTATCAAGTTCCTATGGCCTGTGGTCGTTGGTTGTCATCAATTCAGCCGTCTTCATTATGTTCGCGTTCAGCTTCTTCAAGCCCCGGACAGCGACGGATTGGCGGTCTTTCGGCGCCTTCAGTGCGTTCCTGGTTGCGTTGTTCACGGAGATGTATGGCTTTCCTCTGACCATCTATCTTCTGTCCGGTTGGCTGCAGAGCAATTTTCCCGGCATCGACTGGTTTGCTCATGACTCCGGACACCTTCCCGAGATGATCTTCGGCTGGCAGGGGAACCCGCATTTCGGCCCCTTCCACATTCTGAGTTTCGCTTTCATCTTTGCTGGGTTCGCGCTGATCTCATCCGCTTGGCGCGTTCTGTACCAGGCGCAAAAATCCGGCATGCTGGCGCAGACCGGCGCTTACGCGAAGGTCCGCCATCCGCAATATGTTGGGTTCATTGCCATCATGTTCGGCTTCCTTTTGCAGTGGCCGACGATTCTGACCCTGGCGATGTTTCCGGTTCTTGTCTGGATGTATGTCCGCCTGGCCTATGCGGAAGAACGCGCGGCGCTGAAGGAGTTCGGTGCCGAGTATGAAAACTACCGATCTCGTGTGCCGGCGTTCGTTCCTCGATTGGGGGATATTGTCGATACGGCGACATAAGCGGATGCGAGGGTAACGACCAAACTGAATGTGCAGGTTGTCCTGTGATGACGAAATCAAAAGGGCATATCGAAGGCTTACAAATCGATGAGCGGTCGAGGCGTGATTTTCTGATCGTCTCGACATCGACGCTCGCCGCAACCGGCGCGGCTCTATCCGTATGGCCTTTGATTGACAGTCTCAATCCCGCGTCGGACACGCTGGCGCTTGCGACGACCGACCTGAACCTGTTGCCCATCGAGCTTGGTCAGCGGGTCACCGTTGTCTGGCAAGGAAAGCCGGTGTTCGTCGATCGCCGGACACCGGAAGCGATTGCCAAGGCAAAGGCAGATGACGCTGCGGTCCTGCCAGACCCCGAGAATGATGCGGACCGGGTCCAGAGAGAGGAATGGTTGGTCGTCGTGGGGATCTGCACGCATCTGGGCTGCATTCCCCTTGGTCAGAAGGAAGGCAGCCCGCGAGGGCAATTTGGAGGCTGGTTCTGCCCTTGCCACGGGTCTCACTACGACACCTCCGGCCGGATCAGGAAAGGCCCAGCGCCACGCAATCTCACAGTGCCTCCATATGCTTTCCTCGATGCCGAAAAGCTGGTGATCGGATGACATTGAAAATGAAAGGATCTGTTATGGGAACGAATTTGGCCGGAAAAACACGCATCTCTCGTCAAAACGGTCTTGCTTCCCAGCTCGTCGCAGGGGCGCTGGCGGTGATCGTGGTCTCAGTTACTGCGGTAAATAGCGCTCGAGCTCAGATGAGCGTGGACGAAATCCGAAATAAAGTCACCGCTGACTACGGCGTTACGGTCCTGAAGGTAACGCCCATGGAGTCCGGCACGGAAGCCAAGTTTGCGGTGACAGTGATGAACCCTGGCGGAAACTGGAATGGCGCGTATCAGGTAAATACGATCGTCGTCGATGGGGAAACCGGTGAGTTGGTCATTCAATACGGGAACAAGGGTGGACGGCAGCAAGAGTCTGCTCCGGCGGCATCTCACCGGACCCACCCTCGTACGGCTCAGGGCCAATGATACTATCACGCACGGTTCAGGCGCCCGGTAATTCGAAAGCACAGGATAAGAGGCGGGGCGATGAAGGTCTTGGATAATCTGCCTGCCGCTCTGGTTAGCGTGGTGGTCATTGGTGGCATTGCGGTCATCGGCTGGAAGTTTTCTTCGTCGGAACGAACAGACACGACCGTTTCGGTGAAGGTGCCGGCTCTGTCGCAGCCGGCAGTAGAGGGTAAGGTGGCGTTCGATGCGACTTGTGCTCAGTGCCATGGCGCCAATGCCGCAGGGTCCGACAAGGGGCCGCCTCTGGTGCATGATATCTATAACCCCGGCCACCACGCCGATTATGCCTTCGTCCTCGCAGCCCAACGAGGCGTGCGGCAACACCATTGGCCGTATGGCGACATGCCGCCGCAGCCTCAGGTGAGCGAGAAGGATCTGGGGAATATCATTCGTTACGTTCGAGAACTTCAGGCAGCCAACGGTATTCAGTACCGCCCTCACAACATGTGAGGCGGCTCCATTCCGCTATCCAGTGAGATTTGATGAGAAACCTCCTTCGAAGCGATCAAGGCGCCGGCATCGTCATGCTTACGTTCATGGCGGTTGCTCTGGTCGCCGCCAATTCACCCCTGGCCGCGTTGTACCAGGCAGTCCATCACACGCCGGTGCATTTGCGCTTCGGCGGGTTCCTTATCGAGGGACCATTGGTCTATTGGATCAACCAGGGTCTCATGGTGATTTTCTTTGTCATCATCGGTTTCGAAATCAAGCAGCAGGTGCTTGAGGGGCAACTCAATACGCTTAGAAGCGCCGCATTGCCGGCCTTCGCTGCACTTGGCGGGATGGCGGTACCTGCAGTCGTTTATGCGTCGTTCAATCTGGGAGATGCTGTGGGGATGCGGGGATGGGCTGTGCCGACCGCGACGGACATCGTCCTTGCCTTGAGCATTCTGTCGCTTTTGGGGCCACGCGTGCCGGTTGGCTTGAAGGTGTTTCTGACCACCCTCGCGGTATTCGACGACATCGGTGCGGTCGTCATCATCGGCGTATTCTATGGTGAACATTTTGCCCCGGTTCCGGCTGTTGTTGCCTTGGCAGCAGTCGTTGGGCTGTTCGCTCTCAACCGGTGGAAAATCACGAACCCGATCGCCTACGTCATCGTCGGAGCCATCCTCTGGGGGGGCATGTTGAAGGCGGGTGTCGAGGCGGCCCTTGCGGGTATCATAATTGCGGCTGCGGTTCCCATGCATAGCGACGGGTCTGCGTCTAAATCCCCGTTGCGTTCAGCGGAAAACACCCTTCACCTGTGGAGCTCTTTGCTGGTTGTCCCGCTGTTCGTTTTCTTCAATTCCGGTGTTGTTCTGGATGAAAAGGCATTTGCAAACAGCGCTGGCGGGATCTGGCTGGGGATCGTTGCGGGGCTTTTCTTGGGTAAGCAGGTCGGTGTTTTCGGGGCGGCGTTCCTCGCGGTTCGCTTCGGCCTTTGCCGTCTTCCCGAGCGTGTAAGCTGGGCGCAGGTCTATGGTGTATCAATCCTCGCAGGCATCGGGTTCACCATGAGTTTGTTCATCGCCACGCGAGCCTATACAGACCCGGTAATGCTTTCGTCCGCAAAACTCGCGGTTCTCTCCGGATCGTTGCTCTCGACTGTTATCGGCGTGCTTGTGCTCAATTTTTCGACTGCGAGCCACGAGAAGGTCACGCGTGTTTGTTAGCTCCTCGAAATCATGGGGGTTGACCCTCCTCCAAGGGGATGGTTCAGCGTTGGGCCGAATCCTTGGGAAGGAGATGCAATATGAAATCAAAATGGGTAATTGCCTCACTCTTCGTTTCAGCACCGATCCTGGCCGCCTGCGCCAGTTTTGGAGCGGGAAAGGTGTTTGAGGCCGTCTCGCTCGTGCCGGCGAACAATTCGACAGAAGCAGAGGTCGATCAGCTTCAGGCCTGGCAGACCGAGGACGGCTATACGTTGACCGGAAGGTTAATGCAGTTCGGGAGCGAAGGGCTTCGCCGGGGGCACATTCATGTCCGCGCGGCAGACACCAGCGCCGGGCGGGACGATAATTGGTCGGCGTTTACGGATCGGGGAAGACGGATTACGACGGCTCTCAAGGTCTCGCGGTTCAGCGTAGATTTAGGAAAGGCGTTGCCGCCGGGCAGCAAACTCGAAGTGCGCTATCACGGTGGCGTCCACTCCTGACTTAAGAATAGGATGAATTAGAATGAATGAACCGCACGGCCATGGCGGGCAGGGCGGACATGACCGCTCTGCCCAATACCAGAAGAACAGCCTGTCGCTGACCGGCGCCGTTTCGCTCGGCACCGGGGTGATGATCGGCGCCGGGATCTTCGCCCTGACCGGGCAGGTCGCCGAACTTGCGGGAGAATGGTTCCCCTTCGCCTTTCTCTCCGCTGCCGTCGTCGTCGCCTTCAGTGCCTATTCCTACGTCAAAATGTCAAACGCCTATCCGTCGGCCGGCGGTATCGCCATGTTCCTGGAGAAAGCCTATGGCAAGACGATGATGACCGGCGCCTGCGGGTTGCTGATGTACTTTTCGATGGTCATCAACGAGAGCTTGGTCGCCCGTACCTTCGGCACGTATACGCTGCAGCTGTTTGACGTCGAGTTGGACAAGGGCTGGCTGGTCCCGGCGCTGGGGATCGGGCTGCTGACCTTTGCCTTCTTCGTCAATGTGCTCAGCAATCGCTTCATCCAGACGTTTTCCTTCGTCATGGCCTTTCTCAAGATCGGCGGCATTGCCGTCTTCGCGGTCGGCGGGCTCTGGCTGACGGGCTTCACGTTCAAGAGCGTTTCCGTCGATCCGGCGACGACCAGCGCCGGTGGGTTCCTGGGCGCCACCGCCCTGGCGATCCTCGCCTACAAAGGCTTCACCACGATTACCAACAGCGGCGGGGAGATCGTCGAGCCGAACAAGAACGTCGGGCGCGCCATCATCATCGCCATCGCCATCTGCGTCCTGATTTACTTCCTGGTCGCCCTGGCGGTCGGCGGGAACCTGACGATCGGCCAGATCGTCCGCGCACGGGATTTCGCCCTGGCGGAAGCCGCGCGGCCCGCGTTCGGCGACGTCGGGCTTTGGTTTACGGTCGGGTTCGCCATCATTGCGACGGTGTCGGGTGTGATCGCCAGCGTCTTCGCCGTCTCACGCATGCTTGCCATGCTGACGGACATGAAACTGGTTCCGCACAGCCATTTCGGCATGCCGGGCGATATCCAGAAACACACGTTGGTCTACACAATCGTGTTGGCGATGCTGCTGACGGCGTTCTTCGATCTCAGCCGGATCGCGGCTCTCGGCGCAATATTCTACATCGTCATGGACATTGTCGTTCACTGGGGGGTGCTGCGCCATTTGCGCGAAGAGGTGAACGCTTCGGCTGCGGTGCTGATCATTGCCATCGTCATGGACGTCGTTGTGCTGGGGGCCTTGCTGGCGATCAAGGCGCAGTCCGACATGACGGTGATTTATTCCGCGGCAGTCGGCATCGCCGTCGTTTTCTTCGGCGAGAAATTGTTTCTCAGGCGCACCGGCTGAAACGGGTTTGCCTTTGCATCTGGGAAAGATGCATGGGGGTGAAATTCCCTCTTGACCCTCCGGTTGCTGGAGGGTGCAAAATTCCGCTATCGGTTCAAACAGGATTTTTGGACAAGGTGATAGGAATTTGGCGATGGACCAGCATACGAAACCAGGTAAAGACGAACAGAAGCAGGAAGGTAGTGCTGCGGAGTCCCGCCAAACGCATGGCCACAGTTGCTGCGGTGGTCACGGGCACGACCATCATCATGGCCACGGCCATGATCACGGTCATGGGCACCACGGGCATGGCAATGGTGAAGTGATCAAGGATCCGGTCTGCGGTATGACGGTGGACCCGAATGCAGGGAAGCCGAGCTTCGATTTTGGCGGCACGGTTTACCATTTCTGCAGCAGCGGTTGCCTGACCAAGTTTCAAAGCGACCCGAAGCACTACATTTCAGGCGCCCATAAGAAGCCAGCGAAGAACGTCCCGGTCGGCACCAAGTATACCTGTCCCATGCACCCGGAGATCGTTCAGGACGGTCCTGGCGACTGCCCGATCTGCGGAATGGCGTTGGAGCCGATGGGGATGCCGACGGGCGAAGAAGGGCCGAATCTCGAATTAATCGATTTCACACGCCGGTTCTGGATCGGTGCGGTTCTGACCGTGCCTCTGTTGGTGCTGACCATGGGGCCATTCGTCGGACTAGGGTTCATCCGCGAAGCCATCGGCGAGCGGACAGCGCTTTGGGTGGAGTTGGCATTGGGAACCCCGGTCATCCTGTGGTCCGGTTGGCCGTTCTTCCAACGCGGCTTGAAGTCTGTCGTTAATCGATCACTCAACATGTTTACTTTGATCGGTATGGGGGTTGGGGCAGCATATCTGTTCAGCCTCGTCGCGGTGATTTCGCCCGGCATTTTCCCCGAAGGCTTCCGATCCGAAGACGGTCATGTCGGCGTCTATTTCGAGGCCGGTGCCGTCATTGTCGTCTTGGTCCTGCTGGGGCAGATGATGGAGTTGGGTGCGCGGGACCGTACGGGCGCGGCCATCCGCGCACTGTTGGACATGGCGGCGAAAACCGCTCGGGTTATCCGTGAGGATGGCAGAGAAGAAGAGATCCCCTTGGAAGAGGTCGAGGTCGGCGACAAACTTCGCGTGCGGCCAGGTGACAAGGTGCCGGTGGATGGCGTGGTGTTGGAAGGACGCTCAAGCGTCGACGAGTCGATGATTTCCGGCGAGCCCGTCCCGGTCGAGAAGACGGAAGGTGATGATCTGACGGGTGCGACGATCAACGGCACCGGATCACTGGTGATGGAGGCCAAGCGCGTGGGGGCCGACACCATGCTGAGCCAGATCGTCGAAATGGTGGCAAATGCACAACGCTCGCGCGCACCGATCCAAAAGGTCGCGGATTCCGTTGCTGGTCTGTTCGTGCCGGTGGTCATTCTAATCGCTATTGGTGCATTCATAGCTTGGTCGATCTGGGGGCCTGTGCCGGCATTGTCCTATGCTCTGGTTTCCGCCGTCGCCGTGCTCATCATCGCCTGTCCTTGTGCACTAGGCCTAGCAACGCCGATGTCGATCATGACGGCAACGGGCCGCGGCGCCCAAGCGGGCGTATTGATCAAGAACGCCGAGGCCCTGGAACGGTTCGCCAAAGTCGATACCTTGATTGTCGACAAGACCGGCACGCTGACCGTCGGTAAGCCGAAGTTGGTCGCCGTACTTCCAAACGCAGGACACGATGAGGCCGAGGTGCTGCGCTTGGCCGCGAGCCTGGAACGTGGCTCGGAGCACCCCCTGGCGGAAGCGATTGTTTCCGGCGCCGAAGAGCGCGGTGTCGAATTCGCCAAGGCGGAGAACTTTGAGGCCGTCACCGGTAAGGGTGTCAAGGGCAGCATTGATGGCAAGCCGGTCGCACTCGGAAACGCGAAACTCGCGGCTGACCTTGGTCTGGACGGCGATGCCCTCTCCGCAACCGCGGATGAGCGGAGGGACCAGGGTGAGACGGTCATGTTCGTCATTCTGGATAACGAGATCGCTGGCCTGATCGCCGTCGCCGACCCGGTGAAGGAGACCACTGCAAGCGCGATCAAGGCGCTTCATGAAGAAGGCTTCCGCATCGTAATGGCCACGGGCGACAACGAGCGGACGGCCAAGGCGGTGGCGGGAAGGCTGGGGATCGACGAAATCCGTGCCGACGTCCTGCCCGAGGACAAGGCCCGCATCATTAAGGAGTTCCAGGCCCAAGGCCGCAAGGTTGCCATGGCCGGTGATGGCGTCAACGACGCACCGGCACTGGCTCAGGCCGACGTGGGCATCGCCATGGGAACGGGTGCGGATGTGGCCATTGAAAGTGCGGGTTTCACCCTGGTCAAGGGGGATCTGAACGGCATCGTTCGGGCGCGCCGTCTGGCTCGCGCCACCATGCGCAACATCAAACAGAACCTGTTCTTTGCGCTGATCTACAACGCGGCCGGGGTGCCGGTCGCGGCAGGGGTACTCTATCCTTTCTTCGGAATCTTGATTTCGCCGATCTTCGCGGCGGCAGCGATGAGCCTGAGCTCGGTCTCCGTCGTGGGTAATGCGTTGCGTCTTCGGACCGTCTCAATCGAGGAGAAATGAGATGATGAACGTGGGTGAAGCGGCCGAGGCAAGCGGCCTGTCAGTCAAGACTTTGCACTACTACGAAGAAATCGGACTTGTCGTGCCGAAGCGCCAGGAAAACGGTTATCGCGCCTATAGCGAGACGGACGTCCACAAACTGAACTTTATCCATAAGGCGCGGGGACTGGGCTTCACGGTTGAGGCCTGCCGCGAACTGCTCTCGCTCTATGAGGACAGAAACCGGGCGAGTGCGGACGTCAAGGCGATTGCAAGTCAGCACCTCGAGGAAGTCGAAACGAAAATCGAGGAATTGAAGGGCCTTCGGGAAACGATCAAGGACCTTCACGACAAGTGCCGTGGCGACCACCGGCCTGACTGCCCGATTATCAATGGCCTGGCCAGCACGACGCACTGATGGAAAAGCTAAAGATCGTCGTTGCCGGCGCAGTTTGCGTTGCCGTACTTGGGGGTGGCGCATGGTACTGGATGTCAGGCGCAGAAGCGGATGTCCGGCTGCGTCCGGATGAACCGGAGGTCGTGGCCCGAGGCCAAAACATCTACGCCGCTCAGTGCGCCTCGTGCCACGGCTCTAAGTTGGAAGGGCAGGCTGATTGGCGTGAACGCCTTCCAAACGGGCGCTTGCCGGCGCCTCCTCACGACAAGGCGGGGCACACTTGGCATCATCCGGATGCCCAGTTGTTCGAATTGACAAAGCGCGGTCCGGCAGCGGTCGTCGGCGGCAATTACCAGAGCGATATGCCCGCCTATGCGGGCGTTCTGAGCGACGAGGACATCGTTGCTGTGCTGTCATACATCAAAAGTACTTGGCCTGACCGCATTCGTGCCCGCCACGACGAGATCAACGAGAGAACCGACAAACAGTAGTGAATGATATTTTTGATATTGACCCTCCCCTAGGAGGAGGGTCGAAAGTTTGATTTGTCCGAAGTATACCTCCAAGGTCCAGCGGCTGTATGGCTGATCAACGGTTCCTTGGCGGGATGGAGGAAAGGCACGGCTATGAATAAGATCTTGGGAATGATTGGACTGGTGTTCGGTACGTCCTGGATCACTCCGGTGTTGGCCGACTCGGCGGACAAAGGGGGCTATTACTACGGTCACCCCATGTGGTCCGGCGGCTGGACTTGGGGGCACATGTTCATGGGCTGGGGCATGATGGCCGCATTCCTGATCGCCGTGATTGTTATCGTCGTGCTTTTGACGCGCGGTTCAGGGGCCGATGGTGGACGGTCGAGCGACGCATCTTCGGCGCTGGACATTCTCAACGAACGATACGCGCGGGGTGAAATCGATTCCGCCGAGTATCAAGAACGCAAAAAGGCCATTTCAGGGAAGGGTTGATGGCGGTCCATCGATGGATAGCCTTTGCCTGAACTCGGAATAAATTGATTGGGGTGGAAACAAAGCCGCCTCTGATGTTGGAAACATGATACATCCGTTGTCGAGATTGTGCGTTCTGATGGTTGCATTCTCCGTTTTGTTCGCGGGGATCAGCGTCGGTCATGCTGCCATACTTCACTCGGAAGGCAGCGTGAATGCGGTGCATGGTGTGCCAACTGCGCATCAACAAGACATGGTCGTGACTTCAGCCTCTGATCAAAAAGTCGACTGTCAGGCGTCGGCGAAAGGTGCCGGCGAGACCGGCAACTCAAAACACAAGTCGACGGATGGATGCTGCCACATCGCCTGTTTTCCGTCCGTCGCCCCACAAGATGTCTTGGACTTGTCCAAGCATGTGTTCAACGCGAAGCGGTTCCTATCGCCTTTCGATGAGACGGCCGCTTCTGCTGATCCTGAAGGTCGATTAAGACCTCCCCGCGTCTCTGCCTGATATCCCTGCGGCCCAATCGGTTCGCGGCAGTTCAGGCAGTTGTAACGCGTCACGCGTAACGACAGCGGCAAACGTTCCGGGACGGTGTTGCGCATAAGCGCCCCTGAGTTGGAAACGTCTGCCCCCTCGGTTCCCGCATGGATAACGACATCTGGCACGGCCCAAAGCCGCGCCAATCAGCCAATCACGACGCAATTCTTTGGGACAAGGATCTCAACACATGTCTATCTCTACGAAAAATGTAACTCGTCTTACCTTCACCGCCATAGCCGCCGCGGCAGTTCTGGCCGCGACGTCGCCTGCGAGTGCCGGCGCTGGCGGGCACGGGGCTGCACCCAGCGGCGGTCATATGATGGGCAGCGACGGGCACGGCCCTGCCGACCATCATGGAATGGCCTTCGGCCAACCGGGTAAGGCGTCAGAAGTCTCGCGCACCGTCAATGTCGAGATGCATGACAATTACTACAAACCCGAACAGATCACCGTGAAAGCAGGGGAAACGATCCGTTTCAAGGTCACCAACAAGGGCGAATTCCTGCACGAATTCGGTCTCGGGACAGCCGCGATGCACAAGGCCCATCAGAAGGAAATGATGAAGATGTGGGAGCACGGAATGATCGAAGCCGACCGCATCAATCGTGACCGAATGAAGATGGACCATGGCGATGGGCGTGGCATGGAGCACAACGACGCGAACAGCATCCTGTTGGAGCCTGGAAAATCGGGCGAAGTGATCTGGAAGTTCACCAAGCCCATGGACCTTGAGTTCGCCTGCAACATTCCAGGGCACTACGAGTCCGGAATGATGGGACCGATCAAGTTCAAGTAAGGCTAAGAGGACAGGAAAGAATCTGATGAGCACTATCTTACGCAAAGGCGCCGCGGGCGCCGCGCTCGCCTTGAGTATGGCGATCGTCATTGGAAGCGGAGAAGCTCGCGCTGGCGAGTACAATATCACCGTCGATCCGATCACTATCGATACCGGTGAGTTCACGCGAAGCGGAATCGGTTACAACGGCGCCTCGCCGGGACCGGTACTTCGGTTCAAGGAAGGGGAGAACGTCACGATCAATGTGACCAACAATCTCTCCGAAGATACGTCGATCCATTGGCACGGTTTGATCCTGCCATTCCAACAGGACGGCGTGCCCGGCATCAGCTATTCGGGCATCAAGCCTGGCGAGACCTTCACATATAAGTTCCCGATCATTCAGTCGGGAACCTATTGGTTTCACAGCCATTCCGGCTTTCAGGAACCGGACGGCGCCTACGGGGCGATCGTTATCGAACCCAAGGGCCGCGAGCCTTACCGCTACGACCGCGAATACGTCGTTCAGCTGACGGATGCGCATCCTCATAGCGGTAACCGGATCATGCGAAACCTGAAGATGATGCCGGACTACTACAATCGGCAGCAGCAGACGATCTTCGAGTTCTTCAACGATGTCGAAAAGAAGGGCTTCGATGCGACCGTCAATGATCGGATGGCCTGGGGCGATATGCGCATGATGGCGTCCGACGTCGAAGACCTTCAGGGTTTCGTGCCTCTCATCAACGGTAAAAGCGCGAAGCAGAACTGGACCGGTTTGTTCAAGCCGGGCGAGCGGGTTCGCCTGAGGTTCATCAATTCATCGGCGATGACGTATTTCGACATCCGCATTCCCGGTCTTAAGATGACGGTGGTCCAAGCCGACGGAAACAATGTCCGTCCGGTTACGGTCGATGAATTTCGTATCGCCGTTGCGGAGACCTACGACGTTATCGTCCAGCCCGGAGACGACAAGGCCTACACTATCTTCGCGGAGTCGATGTCGCGGAGCGGTTACGGACGCGCAACTCTCGCACCACGGGACGGCATGACCGCGCCGGTTCCGGAATTGCGGGATCCCCCGCGCCTGACCATGGCCGACATGGGAATGTCCCATGGCGCTATGGGTATGGATCACGGCTCGATGTCGATGGGCGGGGCGGCTCATCAGATGCCCGATGGTTCGACCATGAAAGGCGCGGAACACAGCGGTGCCGCTCACAAGATGCCGGATGGGAGCGCCATGCCGGGCGCGGCGCATGAGGGGCACGGCACGATGATGCATAAGATGCCCGGTGGCTCGTCGATGGCCGGCATGGACCACTCCGCTCATGGCGCCATGGTGAAAACGGATGATCCGTTCTATGCAGCGGGCAGCGGGCTTCTGCCGACGGCTGCGAACGGCGGCAAGTTCCTTTCCTATCAAGATCTGAAAACGTTCAAGCCGCTCTACAAGCACCGTCCGCCGACGCGCGAGATCGAACTGCGTCTGACCGGCAACATGGAGCGCTACATCTGGTCCATTAACGGCGTGAAGTTCAAGGATGCCGAGCCCATCCGCCTGAAGTACGGGGAGCGGGTTCGATTCAAGTTCGTCAATGAAACCATGATGACCCATCCCATGCATCTCCACGGCATGTGGTCGATTCTGGACAATGGCAACGGCAAATGGAACCCGATCAAGCACGTTGTCAGCGTGTCTCCGGGGACTACGGTCTATATGGAGACTGAGGTCGATGCGCCCGGCCAATGGGCGTTCCATTGCCATCTCTCCTATCACGCCGACACGGGCATGTTCCGCAAAGTCGTGGTCGAGGGTGGTCCCAAAGAACAGGCCGACGCGTCGGCCGTCCGGCACGAAGGGCATTGATCATGACGCTGCAGAAAATTCTCGCCGGGCTTGTTGCGCCAGCCCTTGTGATATCGGTCTTGTCAGCCACGCCCGTTCAAGCAGAGCCTCTGATCTGGGGCATTCAGGCGGAACAGACTGAATTCCGGTATGGCAAGGATACGGACGTGTTCGCCTGGAACTTCGATGCCTTGGTCGGCAGTGATGAATTGAAACTCGTGTGGCGCTCCGAGGGTGAATTCGCGACCAAGAATGATAATTTTGAACGGTTGGAGAACCAGCTCCGGGCGCAGGTCCCGATCTCGACTTTCTTCGATGCGGTGGGCGGTGTTCGCTTCTCAAGCCCATCCTCCGGCAACCGTTTCGATGGGGTTATCGGACTACACGGATTGGCTCCGCAGTTCTTTGAAGTGGATGCCGATCTATTCGTTGGCGAGTATCCGTCAGCGAGGCTTGACGTGGATTACGAAGTTCTACTTACGAACCGCCTTATTGCGACACCAACCATCGAATTGAATCTACCGTTCACGGACGATACAAAATATGGCAAAGCGGCGTTTGGTCCCAGTTTGGAAGTTGGGTTGCGTCTTAGCTATGACGTCGTAGACCGTTTGTTGTCACCCTATATCGGGATTCATTACGAACGGTCGTTCGGCGGAACGGCGAATATCAAGCGTAGCGAAGGCGAAGATGCAGGTGCCGTATTTTTCTTGGTTGGGGCGAAGATGATATTCTAACCCCTTATCGTTTTCTCCCCAACCTGGCCCCTGGTGTCCTCGAGAGAGAGCATCAGGGGCCGCTCTTTATCATCAGCCAGAGTCTAGGGGGATGTTATAGAATTGGGGAAGATTCTCAGTTCGGTAAGGAAGGCGAAATTGGACATCAAATCCTTTCATGTTTCCCGTCGACACGTCCTGGGTGGGATTGCTGGTGCAGTTGCGGTTGGCGCTTTTCGGCAAAGCTTGGCGGCGATGCCGTCGCCCTCGTTGGTTCTACGTCCCAGCCCGGGTCGAAGCATGCTGACTGAGAACGGTGAACCGACGGCGGTCTGGAGCTATGGTGATACGGTTCCCGGACCGCTGATCCGTGTCCGTCAGGGCGAGCGCGTAAACGTTCGTCTGGAAAACGGTCTGAGTCAGCCGACGTCGGTCCATTGGCATGGCATCCGTATCGAAAATTCGATGGACGGCGTTGCTGGGATAACACAGGACCCTGTCCCACCGGGCGGCGAATTCGATTACTCCTTCGTTTTGCCGGACGCCGGCACCTATTGGTACCACCCTCATTTCCGATCTTGGGAGCAGTTGGCCAGAGGTCTATACGGCGTTTTGATCATCGACGAAGCCGATCCCCCCAAGGTCGATCATGACCTTGTTTTCTGCGCCGACGACTGGCGAATGACCAAGAATAATCAGATAGACGCGCAGAGCTTCGGACAACTCCACGACTGGGCACATGCCGGCCGGTTGGGGAATTGGCTGACGGTGAACGGCCAGATGGGCATGGAGTACTCCGCCAGGCCAGGGGCAAGGGTACGGCTGCGGATGCTGAACGTTGCCAACGCGCGCATCCTTGCGTTCAATCTGGGCAGCCTGCCTGCCCGCGTCGTCGCAATCGACGGCCAGCCAATCGTCAGTCCAGCTGAGCCTGGGAATAGATTGATTTTGGCTCCGGGGCAGCGGGCCGATGTGATCCTCGATCTGCCGGGGCCGGGGCCGGGCACCTACGTCATCCAGGAAGTATCGGGCGCGGAGCCAATCGAGGCTGCTCGTATCGTTACGCAAGGCGTCGCGGTTGCGGCCCCTCGACCGGCCCTGGACGCTGTCGCCTTGCTGCCCAATCCAGTGCCGGAAGATTTTGCATTTGAGGACGCGGTTGTCGTGCCGTTGCGGATGGAGGGCGGCGCCATGGGGCGGATGGACGGTGCAACCTACAAAGGCGCCTATTACGGCATCCGCGACCTTGTGGGAAAGAACCAGGCGTGGGCATTCAACGGCATTGCTGGGCTCCCTGAAAAACCTTTGGCATCGGTCGCCAAAGGGCGAACGATTGTTGTCGATATGATCAACGATACTCGCTGGCCGCATGCCATGCACCTCCACGGCCATCATTTCCGTGTCATCGCCCGCAACGGCAAGGTCGTAACCGGCACCCCCTGGCGGGATACGGAACTGGTCGACGCTGGGGAACGCGTCCGCATTGCTTTCGTGGCGAACAATCCGGGAAAGTGGGTGTTTCATTGCCATATGCTTGAGCATCAGGCGGCGGGCATGATCACCTGGCTTGAAGTTGTTGATGGGTGAAGCTCAACGGCAAATCCTTCACTCCTCTAAAGAGATGCGTTTAAAAGTCGGCTTATCATGTCATCTGACGACAATTCACATTCGGCACCTCCGGTTGAGGATCATCCCGTTCCGAAAAACGGGATGGCGGGCGATGGTCCCCGTGACCGCAAGCGCACCAAAATTCTTCTTACCGTTCTTATTCTTGTCGGCCTTGTCGCGGCTTATGGTGCGCTCTCGTGGAGTGGCGCGCTCGACGAAATGATGAACAGTGAGACGCTGCGGAAGCATGTCGAAAACCTCGGTCTCTTCGGTCCTCTCGGCGTCGTCATTTTGATGTCCTTGGCGATTGTGTTGAATCCAATCCCAAGCGCGCCCATTGCGTTGGCCGCCGGAGCGGCCTATGGCCATTTCTGGGGAACGGTGTATGTAGCGATCGGTGCGGAGATAGGAGCTTTGATCGCGTTTGGCATTGCTCGCCTAGTTGGATACGACGTCTTGCGTCGTTGGTTGGGCCGCGGCCTATCATTGGGAGTTTTCGGCTCTCAGAATGCATTGATGGCTGTCGTCTTTCTAAGCCGCTTGTTGCCCTTCATCTCGTTTGACCTGGTTAGTTATGCGGCGGGCCTCACGCCCCTCAAATGGTGGCGGTTCGCGGTCGCGACACTGGCCGGGATCATTCCGGCAAGCTTCTTGCTCGCCCATTTCGGTGGGGAAATGGCATCTCTCGATAGTGAGCGGGTTGTAGAAGCGGTTGTCGCCCTTGGTGCCCTCACAGGCCTTCCGATCGCGGGAAAACTGATTTGGGACCGTGTTCGGAAGAAGGCCGTTCGAACAGAGGACAACGGATGATCAGCAGGGCAGGGTGACGGTCACGGTCAACCCGGACGGCGTTTGATTGTGCAGTTCGACAGTACCGCCGTGATTCTCGATGATCGTTTTCGCTAAGCTGAGGCCCAGGCCCGTGCCTTCGGTGTTTTCCGAACGGGATCGATCACAGCGATAAAACGGTTCGAACACGCGCTCGATCTCCTCACTGGGTATGCCTGGACCGTCGTCCTTTATGCGGACAGATATCCGACCGTCGATACGTTCAAGAAATACCCGAACGCGATGTCCATAGCGAAGACCGTTGTCAATCAGGTTGCTCAATGCCCGGCGCAAGGCCACGGGCTGTCCATGGATGATGATTTTCCCGGAAAGCGGCATGGCGGTCACGTCATAACCTATGTCTGAAGCATCATCGCAAATGGCCTGGATCAAGGCTCCCAGGTCAATGTCCTGCCTGTCTTCCAAATCAAATGCCTGCCGCGCCAGACCCAGGGTTGCCGAAACGATGGATTCCATTTCCGAAATTGAAGAAAGGAGTTTCTTCTTTTCGTCGGATGACGGTAGGGCCTCGGTCCGGAGTTTGACCAAGGACAACGGAGTCCGCAGGTCATGGGACAGCGCACCCATCATTTCCGTCCGGCTTCGGATCATGTTTCTGACCTGATCCTGCATGTCGTTGAACGCCGCGGCCACTTCTCGAACTTCTGCGGCGCCTTTGTCCGGCATCGGCGGTGCATGAATGTCAGATGCAAACCGGCGCGCGGCTTGGGCGAAATCATCTAAGGGGGAAAGCATGCGCCGGACCGCCCAGATCGACAGCAGTATGATCGAGATGGTCATGACGCCGACGATGGTCAAAGACGGGCTCCAGAGTTCAGCCGGGAATTCGGGAATGACGTAAGCCATGTTTAGCCAACTACCATTTTCCAGCGGGACAGACACCCTTGCGTTCAAGTGAACCGGTAGCCGGTAAACGGTTCGAAGCACGTGTAGGAAAAGTTCGTTCACCGTGTCTCTGTGAAGAGAAGCGGATACAGGGGGTTGTTCAGTCAAGCTGATGCGTACATTGCCCATTTCTCCTGCATGCCCCTCGCGTCGTAGGTGTTCTCGGAAAACCTGACCATACGGAGGGCGGTAGGGTTCGTCGGCGAAGATCGGCCTTTCACTGAGTGACGAACGGAGATGCGGTTCGTTCAACGTCCTGACGATGTCGAACCGCCACGCGGGGTTCGAGGCCGCGACAGTATGCGTGACGTGAGAAAATGTTTGGGCCGTCGTGCGTAGGCTTAAATGAATGAGCGCGTCGAGACGGTCTCTTGAATAATGGAACAGCCCGACAAGATAGGCGACTGTGAGGCCGAGGACGACGATGATGACCGTCTGCGTTGTCAGAGATCTGATGCGCATGGCGCTATTCCCTCGTCACGTCGGCCGAGAGCACATATCCTCCTCCCCAGACGGTTTTGATGATGGCGGGGTTCTTGGGGTCTTGTTCGATCTTGCGTCTGAGCCGGCTGACCTGCGTGTCGATGCTCCGGTCAAAAGCAACCGTGTCGCGCCCTCGTGCCAGATCCAACAACTGCTCGCGGGAAAGAACTCGGTTGGGCCGCTGGACAAACACGTGGAGCAGCTCGAACTCGCCGGTGCTCAACGGTACCACGACGTTGTCGCTAGCGATCATTTCGCGGCGTTCCGGGTCGAGGCGCCATGTGTCGAACTTGTAGATCTTGCCGGTTTCAATCGGCGGTGAATTCGTTTCTCGTTCCGTCCTGCGGAGAACGGCCTGAACGCGCGCGATGAGCTCAAGGGTGCTGAACGGTTTGGCCAGATAGTCGTCTGCGCCCATTTTTAGGCCCAGAACACGGTCCAACTCCTCGCCTTTGGCGCTTATTATAATGACCGGTGTCGTGGCTTTGGTGCGGAGGTCTCGGCAAAGCGTCAATCCGTCATCGCCCGGCAACATGACATCGAGAATGACCAGGTCCACCCTTTCGTTCTCCAGGGCCCTGTTCATTTCCTTTCCGTCTCCCGCAACGGAAACGCGGTAGCCTTCTTTTTGAAGCGCCTTGGAGACGAGTTCCCGCATTTCGCGGTTGTCCTCGACGATGAGGATTTTCGGTCTGATTTCCATGTTCGATCCTGCTGACATAGCGGAAGGTGAGAACGCCAAATAATTATCGTTGCGTGATTTGTGGAGGCTCCGGTTGCCGGAGGGTCAATAGTGTCTAGCCGGGTGGATGGGTGATTTTGTCCAGGGAT
>MDSY01073740.1_pt1 | contig 33653 bp, 30 predicted proteins | sample 811131 | NCBI WGS metagenome assembly MDSY01 (sample SAMN05326643, study PRJNA326480) | marine metagenome | isolation source: seawater | place: Atlantic Ocean: South West | collected 2010 | reverse complement strand
TTTGAGAACCGATCTTTCTGGCTAGTGGCAATTTGCTCTGTCTAAGGAATATCCCTCCGACTTCATCTTGGACACCCACTTGCAGAATTTTCCCAATCCCCTTCCTTCCGCCAGATTTCAGAGAATTTCTAATCCCATTGAAATGCCTCATTCTTTCATTATGGTGCATATCATGTAGATTAGGAGGGTTAATCAGTGATTGTGCGAAACTCCGACATTCTTTGTACACTTCGAATGTTTTGAAATTTATTCCGTGTTTTTGCATTTCATCATAACCCGACTTAGAACCGGCGCCCGACTCTCGTATCTTCCGGAGCTCTTCGGCTGATTCGATTCCCTCCTCTCTAACCTTGATGATGTCCTCCTCCTCGATTCCTCGACTCTTGTAGTACTCGACCATTGGAATGGGAATCCCGAACTCTTCCAAATGATGTGGGCGTTGCTCATATTGCCCCCATTGATTTTTTATCGGTGGATTCGAATAATCCTTGATCTCGAACAGTTTGTTCAAGTTGGAAATTCCAGCCGAAAATCTTTCTCTCAGCATATTGGTTGTGAAGTCGGTATCTACGATATAGCGAAGAAGCTCGACTTTCTCTTTCGTCCCAATTCCTCTTCGGCTTGGATAATTGTCTTCTATCATCCAGGGGCGGTTTGACCTCGAAGACCTTGTTGAAAGCTTCCTCAAGAATTTCTTAATGTCTTTCTTTGGGATGAACTGGGGCAAATGGGGAAGTCCTTCGATGGCCCCGTAGTATTCAGTGGATATGTAATCATTAAACGAGTGCAGGTCAAATTTGTATTTCTCACAGAATATGTTAATTCGCCCGAATGCGTCTTTGAAGAAGGATTTCTGCAAGCCTACGAGTTCTAGGGGTATTTCGTCTACTTCCTTGCGATACCAACCCTGGCCCAGTTTACGGAAAATTGGTGCGAGCGAAGGGTAGTCGTGTCCATTGAAAGGCGTCCTGAGAGATGTGTGGTGGATGACCCCTCCTCTCATCTCGTAAATATCCGAACCCGCGGCGTAGAGGGTTGAGTTGACCCGGTGCGACTCGAAGCTGTACTCGTCGAAGCCGATCACGGTCTCCTTGGGCTCGAAGGAGCTGACTTGGATGACTTCGATGGAGTTGTCTTCTTCTGTGTCCTTCAGTTTGCTCAGTTGGTAGGCGACGGTGGTCCTCTTGAGACCCAGGGCATCTGCGATCTCCTGGTGAGTATGTCCAGACCCCCTCATCCTCTTGATCGCTTCCCGTTCGTCGTCGGTTACCATGGTGTCCGGAGAGGCAGTCTGATAATAAATATTTGGAATTATTCCAAATTTTGGAATTTATCCAAATTCCGTACAGACTCCTAATTTTCTCTATCGGCACCCTCTGAGAACCCTCTGAGTCGTATACGGGTCAGAGGGTACCCTATGATTCGTACTTGTTCCTCTCACTTGGATCTTCACTGAAGTACTCGACGAACTCGTACTCGTTGCCATCGTGATCGAAGAAGTAGTAGCGGTGCCTATGAGGGTGGTCCAGATATGTGGCGCCCTGCTTGTAACCGGCCTCCTGCATTCGCTTAGCCAGCGCAGCTGAGTCACTGACGACGAATCCGATGTGGTTCATACCAGGGTGGACATACGGCCTGTGCGGGCCCCTTTCGGTGGCTCCGCGGTCCTCTATGCATAGGTAGGAGTCATCCGTTCCGACATGGACCCAGCGCTGTGCCTTCTCTCCCCTTCCTGCTCCTCGGATTCTGAACTCCGGCATTGCGGTCAGAAGGAACCTGACCGTCTCGTCCACATCTGTTGACGTCATGTTGAGGTGCTCGAGGAAAGGCTTCATGGGATTGTGAGGGCGAACCTGACTTATTAATCATAGATTGGAACGCCTTCGCAGCACGCTTCGACGACTCTGTGACATCTTGGACATTCCATGTGTTGCTTCCGTGGAATTGCACTTCCCCTGTAGCCGCATCCACATGTCAAATCGGCACAGTGGTCTGTGTCCACGATGAGTCCACAAACAATTCGGGACTTATTCATAGCGTCGATTCAGTCAACGGAGACAGGTAGAACCCTGGTTGTCCTGTATCCCTGAAGCACCTTGAGGTACTTCTTTTCTGAGAAGTCCCCGTCTAGTTCTTCGTCCCCAGTCTCTATCCGCAGGCTTCTGAGGGTAAGCAGTTTGGCGGGAGTCACGATTCCCAGAATCCCGTCCACCCCGACCTTCCTGAGCACGCTGGGAGATAGTTGGAGGTTCCCTCGGCCGATCAGGAATCCCTGACCACCCATCGGCGACAGGAGGAGCGTTACGGGCCCTTCATGCGAGCCCAGAATCTCGAGTATCTCTTTCTCGTTGATGTCCGTTCCAATCTGCTCTGAGCCCCTTGTTGCATCGATTCCGAGAGTGGTGAGTTCGAAGCCGATCATCTCCCCGATTGACCTCAGGGTACCGCCTGATCCCCAAAGCACCAGTCTTTCGTCCTCGACTAGGGTCTCTTCGATGTGCTCGGCGATTCCCTCGACTATTTCGTCCTCTCCCGAGGCCTCGACTCGCATCTTAGCTCCCTGCATCCAGCGCGGGCTCGAGGGGGTCATCACCTCGGCATAAATCCTGACGACCCATCTTCCCTGCCGGTATAGTTCCTCGTCTAGGTCCAGTACCTCGGTCGTGGCAACCAGGAGGTCTCCCGCGATCCACGCCGCCAGTACCTCGGCCGCTGCCTTGGGCGAGGAGGCGAAGCACCCGGAGTGCATCTTGACCCCGGTTGGGACCCCTATCACGGGAAGCTTCGAGGCTTCGAGTTCCTCCAATGCTGAGACTATGTCCCTAGTCGTCCCGTCCCCTCCAGCATAGAGGAGCAAGTCTATGTCGGAGTCGAGGAGAGAGGATATGGCGGCCGATGTGTCGTCTGCAGAAGTGGTTCCAACGGAGGAGTGTACGCAAGTGACATCAGGGACGCCTTCTGGAATCCAGTCGGTCCCCATCCTGCCTTCGCTAGTTATCCATTGGCAATCTTCCGACTTTTCGCCGGATATTGCTATGAAATGCTCCAGCATTGCCTCCATCCTCGGGCCTGAGCGATCCTCAGCGCCCTGTGACCTCGCATATTCGGCTTGGCCGTCAGAGCCCTTCAGACCCAGGCGACCACCGAGGCCCGCGTCGGGGTTGACCAGCAAGCCTAGTCGGGGCATGTGTGAGCCTAGGGGCGTGTGGTCTTATCGCTTCGGATTTGAATGCGGCAAATCGGCCCTTTGGGCCGATGAAGGAATAGACGCTTTCAAACGGGAGTGTGTCAGCGGCTAAGACGGAGCGTGCATCGATGGCGATGATCAGTGTGGACATCGGGAACGGCGAACAGCACGAGTATTCCTCGGGAATAACGGCGGGCGAGGTCATAGAGAACGTCCATGGCAGGAAGTCCGGGGCCGTAGCAGCCTTTGTCGATGGCATGGAGAGGGACATGTCCCATGTTCTCGATTCCGATTGCTCGGTGGAGCCGATAACGGGTGAGTCTGAAGAGGGTTCCTACATTCTCAGGCACTCCTGCGCCCACCTTTTGGCCCAAGCGGTCACTGAGTTGTTCCCAGATGCTAAGCCCACAATAGGACCGCCAATCGAGCACGGCTTCTACTACGACTTCCACATGGATTCAATTTCGGAAGACGACTTGAAGGCCATAGGAAAGAGGATGAAGGAACTCGTCAAGAAGAACCTTCCAATTTCCAGAGAGGAGCACGACAACGAATCTCTACGCTCTTTGTTCTCGGACAATAAATTCAAGATTGAGATAATGGATGACAAGATAGGAGACGACGTCGGCTCTTCCGCTTACAGGCAGGGGGATTTCATCGACCTATGCAGGGGCCCACATGTCCCTAGCACCTCGCATCTAAGGTGGTTCAAGCTAACCAGCACTAGTCAGGCATACTGGAGGGCCGACAAGAACAGGGAGTCCCTGGTCCGGATCTACGGGATGTGCTACTCGACCAAGGACGGGCTCAAGGAGAGGGTTCGCCAGCTGGAAGAGGCTGCCAAGCGTGACCACAAGAAAATAGGCAAGGAAATGGAGCTATACATGATTGACGAGATGATTGGCAAGGGGCTTCCTGTATGGTTGCCAAATGGCGAGATTCTGAAGGGCGAAATTGAGAAATTCGCGGTTGAAACAGAAGAGGCTTACGGGTATGTGAGAGTCACGACACCGGTTCTTGGAAAGAAGGAGCTCTTCGAGACGAGCGGTCACCTCCCCCACTATGCAGATGGAATGTACCCACCAATGGAAATGGACGATGGGGAATACTACCTGAAGGCAATGAATTGCCCCTTCCACCATCTTGTGTTTGGGAACAAGAAGAGGTCTTACCGTGAGTTGCCGATGAGGATAGCGGAGTATGGCACAGTGTACAGGAACGAGTTGTCGGGAACTCTGGCCGGGCTCCTCAGGGTGAGGATGCTTTCGATGAATGACGCCCACATCTACTGCACTCTCGACCAGGTTGCTTCCGAGGTCGCAGACAATATCAGGATGGTTCAGGACTACTACTCTGCGTTCGGATTTGATGACTATCATTTCCGACTCTCTCTGTGGGATCCAGAGAATACGGAGAAATACATCGATCAGCCAGAAAACTGGGAGTCGACTCAGAATCACTTGAGGAACATTCTGGACGAGTTGGAGGTCGACTATGTGGAGGCTGTCGGAGAGGCAGCATTCTACGGTCCCAAGATAGACATACAATTCAGGACGTTGCTTGGAAGGGAGGAGTCTATGTCAACAATCCAGCTGGACTTTGCTGCGAAAGAGAGGTTCGAATTGTCCTATACTGACGAGACTGGGGCCGATAATGGGGAGGTTTTCGTAATCCACAGAGCGCCCCTTTCCACGCACGAGAGGTTTGTCGCGTTCCTGACTGAGCACTGGGCCGGGAACTTTCCAACCTGGTTGTCCCCTATTCAGGTTCAGGTAATCACGATATCCGAGAAGCACAAGGTGCATGCCGCCACGGTTGCTTCCGCCCTTTACGAGTCAGGAGTTAGGGTAAGGGTGGACGATTCTGACAATACTATCGGCAAGAAAATCAGGAATCACCGGAAAATGAAGCCTGCTTACATGGTAATCATCGGGGACGAAGAAACTGATTCCGGGACTGTGTCAATAAGATCTAGGAGCGGAGACCAGAAGAAGGGAGTCCCTCTTTTCGATTTCGTTGCTAGTATTTTTGCCGAGATTACTACCCGGGACAGAAGTCTCTCACTAGTCCCGGGGAGTGATGAAGTTGAGTGACTCGAGTAGCGGTAAGTCGCCGATGGTAGTACTGTTTCTTGTCGTACTAGTGGACATGCTCGGTTTCACGATAGTGATTCCATTTCTTACCTACTTCATTCAAGACCTTGCTTCTGGGCAGGGCATCACTGATGTGGGGAGTAGGGACTTCTGGGTGGGCGTCGTAATCGCCGTATACTCCCTTGCCCAATTCCTCTTCACCCCTGTTCTTGGCTCCATGAGTGATAGGCTTGGAAGGAGGCCTATCCTCATGTTTGGGTTGCTCTCTAATTCAATTTTCTTCATTGTCTTCGGACTTTCGAATAGTCTGGAAATGGCAATTGCGGCTAGGTTCCTGGCTGGTGCAGGCAATGGCAACATCGCCGTGGCGAGAGCGTACATTGGGGACATCAGTGAGAGAGCCATGGTTGCCAGAAGGATGGGGATGATCGGTGCTGCCTTCGGGCTTGGTTTCATGATCGGTCCATTCATCGGAGGGATTCTCTCGGACCCTGCCTCTGGAATTGGGGGGCCGTTCGATACGGCTTTCTGGTCAGCACATGAGTATCTACTCCCATGTATTTTCTCCAGCATGCTTTCACTTCTATCGCTTGTGCTCGCATATTTCTGGCTCGAGGAGAGCCTTCCTATGGATAGGAGAAGTAGTGCAGGGAAGGGGTCACCAATCAAGCAGCTTTCTAGTACCATGTCGAGTATAGTTGGCATACTCAGGTTGCCAACAGTTTCTACGTTGGTACTCGTAAACTTCCTTTTCCTGGTAGGTTTCAGCATGATGCATGGGACGTTCATCCTGTTCACCGCTATGTCCCCGGAGAACGGGGGTCTCGGATGGAGTGAAATGGACAATGGGTGGGTATTCGCTTTCATTGGCCTACTGGGGGCGATAGTACAGGGGGGCCTGATAGGTCCGCTCAGTGATCGCTTCGGCATGAAGGGGCTAATGCTTCTAGGAACCATTCTATGCGGGCTGGGGATTTCGAGCCTTCCATACGTGCCATCTGATGCATCGTGGCTGATTCTCGGCTCATCTGCCGGTCTGGCAATAGGAAACGGGCTGTTCTCACCCACTCAGTCGGCCCTTCTGACCTTCGAAGCTCAAGTGGGCAGGCACGAGCTTGGGATGGTCATGGGGGCACAGGAAGGATACGGGGCGCTTGCACGGATTATTGGCCCCCTTCTGGCTGCATACTTGTGGTCGGTAACCGTGGAGGGGACTGGGGTCTGGACATATCACACATGCTTCAGAGCATCTGGTGTGGTTTTCCTGATGGCATTAGTCCTGCAATTCACACTAAGGCTCAGCGGCGAGCCCCCCTCGAGAGGAGGGGTTACGCAGGAAGAGTAGCGGCTGGTTCTGAATTCCTGGCATAGCAATACGGACAGTAGCCCTCTAACACATACTTCTCTGATTCCATCTCATCTGGAGAAAGTGGCTCGCGACACTTGAAACACATCTCATGACTTGCCTCGCGTAAATTCTTGTCCAGGGAAACGCGCTGGTCAAAGACGAAGCAGTCGCCGTTCCAGTGCGCCCCCCCTGTCTCCTTGAAGTATCCAAGGACCCCTCCTTTGATCTGTTGGACATTCTTCCAGCCCTGGTTTTCCATCACGATGGAGGCCTTCTCGCACCTTATTCCGCCAGTGCAGAACATCACTACGGGTGTAGACTTGTCTTGTTCCAGTTTCTTGATGGCCTCGGGAAACTCCCTGAATGACTTGATATCCAAATCAATGGCATTTTGGAAGGTCCCAACCCTTAGCTCGTAGTCGTTCCTCGTGTCCAGGATAATCACCTCACGTTCCTCGTCCAGCCATCTCTTGAACTCATTTGGCTCGATGAAGTTTCCAGGGGTTTCAGCTGGCTTTATCTCGTCCATGCCAAGTGAGATGATCTCTTTCTTGAGCCTCACTAGCATCCTTCTGAATGGCTGATAGTCGCTATGGGATATCTGGAGTGGGATTCCCTGAAACCTGTCATCTTCTTCCAAAAACGAGACGAAGTCGTCGATTTCCCCCTCATTGCCAGCAAGGAAGAAGTTGATCCCATTGTGACTCAGCAGTACTGTCCCCTTGAGTCCCAAGCCGAAGCATTTCTCCCTAATCGGATTTCTCAATGAGTCCCTGTCTGGGAGGTCAACGAATCTGTACCCGGCTATATTGACAAACATACTCGGTCCTCACGAGGCTTCTGAGAGCCATTTCTTCATTGTGCACGACTGACACACCTCCCTAGATGTTATCTCTCCGCACTCTGAACATTCTACTACTTCCTGTTTGGAATCTGGATAAGCATCCCGATGCAAATCGCGTATGTGGTCTAGGGAATGCAGCAGGCCATGCCTAGCACCTGGCGTCAATGACTCGAGCTGTGCGATTACCGACCTGCTCTGTTGCCTCTGTGCGCCGGGGGCATGCGGACATTCCCCATGGTGAATAGGGAGCCCTCTGGAAATCGCCTGAGCGTGAATCTCTTGCTCAGGTATCCAACGAAGCGGGACTATCCTTGGGACTATTCCTTCTATTGGTGTTGAAGTGTGAGGGGCGAGGCGCACTGATCTCTCAATCTCTCCCTTCTGAAGATTCATCAGTATTGACTGGGCCATGTCATCGAGGTTGTGACCAAGGGCCATCACGTCGGCATTCGCCTTTTCTGCCAGCGCGTTTAGACTCTGCCTCCTGAAAACGCCGCAGTATGAGCATGGCATCAATCCATCAGCCTCATCATGCAACTCCCCCATAGCTGGTATCTTCTTCACAACCTCATCCATCCTCTGGAAGCCCATTTCTTCATAGCTCATCGTTACGAACTTGACTCCGAGACTCTCGGAGAGCTCCCTCGCTCTTTCCATCGAGGGGGATCGGTAACCATCAATTCCCTCGTCAACGCAACCTGAAATTATCTCTATGTCGCGTCTATTTCCTATGATGTCATCGATCATGGTGAGCAATACGGCTGAGTCCTTGCCTCCGGAAACTGCAACTAGAATTACGTATGGCCTACCGTCCCCGTGCCTTGCATCGCGAGGCAGTTTGAGTTGCCTCCTGAGTTCCTTGGACGCCCTCTTTCGTATCGAGGAATGAAGGTGCCTAGCACATAGGTGCTGACCGCTGTAGGCTTGGTGGACTATCGCTGGGGACTTGCAGCGACTGCACGAGTTGACGATTATCGCCTCGCCCATGGCTGGTGCCGGGAGTATGTTGACTTGAACCCAATGAGTGCTATTGGAATGACGAATATCGGTTTTTTGATAACTCATGAGGGGTCCTTGTTGGCATGGGAGAAGCCGGCGCACTTCCTCTGAGGTCAGATACTCAAGGCAGATATTCAAGCCCGTGGCCTGAGCGTCTGGTATTCACGGGGTGCCTGGTCTGTGCGATACTACTGATTCCTGATGCGGCTGTTTATCTGGAGGGTTTTCTTGGGAATTATTCATTGATAGGGTCGATAGTTTGTGCATCATTAGTCACCCCGTTGATTGCAGACTTGCTAATTAGAATCATGTACAGGGCGATGAGACTGAGGAAGTAATGTTCACGTTGATCTGAATCTCATGAGTGCTGTCTCGAAAATACCGGTGACTCTCTGCCATGGGAGTATGAATCTCATTCCCGCTACCACTACCAAGAATAGCCCTGCGGAAATGACCTTCCCGTAGGTCAACTGGAGTTCCAATGATTCCTTCACCTGGCCGGACCACTGCCCCCCTGAAAGCGCGCCGACAGTCGAAATTAGGAAGTCATCGAACTCCAAAGCAACTGCAGTGGTCAAGGCGACGAGAGACATCACGCCAATCAGATGAACCAGATGTCCATTGATTACGTTCTCGAACTGTCTAACGAAATCAGGGTCTCTTTTGGCGTCCTTAGGAAGCAAAGACGCGTACTCCATGTGCGAGATTACAGCTGATCCCGATTCTAGGTACAAAAGAAGTAGGATCGAGACTTCGATTAGGTCGAAGGCCAGGGGCGAGACAAGACCCCCCCACATCGTTGCCTCGCCTATCTGTGCTGGCAGCGGATTTAATCCGAGATCCACGGACTCTGTTATTCCCTCGAAGGTGAGTATGGCGTGCACGCCAATTACTGTTAGGTAGTATCCGACTGTCCAAGTTAGGAACTTCTTTGACAGTCCCCATATCCCCATAATTCCAGCAAGTACAGGGGCGAAAACTACGCCCAAGAAGACCAGTTCGAATACGAACAGCAACGGGCCCCAGAGGTGATCGATGTGATTCAAGGGGTGGTCCATGACCATTATCCAGGAGACCAGGAACGGTAGAAGCATCCATGCGAAGAAAACAACTGTTACCCCGATGTTGATCCACTTCCTCGTGGAGTCGCCCCGAGTGAGGACGTAGATCCAAACTGCTGTGATTGCAAAGCAAAGAGCCAGTGGTGCGGCTACGGTCATATCCCCTGTCTGATTCAGACCCGTGAGGAAGTCCGGTAGGACTAGTGAGCCAGTCTCCTGCTCGAACCACCGCAGTCCGCGGGTGTGCTCGTATGCCGGGCACCAGTATAGGGAGTCGCCATATGACTCAACAAAACTATCTGAGCAGGTCCCAAAGAGCCTGGTCATCCTCTGCATGAGGAGAATTAGTGAAGCGGTGGAGATGATTTGAAGCAAGAGTACCTGCCATCGACGGCGTAGTTGGTTAATGTTGAGTGACTTGCCCATCGGAACTTCGTTTGCTGACATCCGTAACACCTAACCCAACTTAATCTGCAATAGCGCCTGTGAGAGTTCAACGTCTGGCATCCAATCGATCACCTTGGCTCCATATCCGGCAATAGCCGTCAAGCGATTCTGCCTCTCTAATTTCAGGACCTCGTATGACATCCTTGGAATCCTGCTAACCAGCCTCTCAAGATCTATGCTACTCGGTGAGAGGACTATCACTTCGTGTCCCTTACCGGACAAGTTCCTGATTGCGGGCAATGTAGTTCCATCCCCCTCCAGGCTGCTGATGATGAAAACCGGGGAGCCTCTGCTCATTCTGGGGGATAGTGCATTTGTAACTGCTTGGAGGGGCATTGACCCCTTCGCCTCCACTGACGCTAGACCACTGAGGATCTTGAAGTACTGCTTATCACCGGTCTCTGGCGGCAAGTAGTCCATCCGGGAGCCGTATGTCACAAGAGAGACGGAATCCCTCCTCTTCAGGAAGTAATTGGAGACGGAGGCCGCGGCAACCGTTCCCATCTCAAGTGGGTTCTTCAGAACGGTGCCAATCCTTGAGACGTCCCTTGTATCCACTATTACGAAAACATCAGTTACGGCATCTCTGGTTTTTTCGTTTACCATCATCTCTCCCGTCCTGGCCAAGGCCTTCCAATTGATTGACCTGAAAGAGTCGCCGGGAAGGTATTCCCTTAGTGCGTAGAACTCCATCCCGGGACCGGGTGTCTTCAGAGTAGTAGCACCAGAGTACATCTTCGGTACATCCGACCTCAGAAGTGCCTCCTCGATATCCCTTATCTGGGGGAAAACGGTGATGTCCGATCTGTCATCAAGCTTTGTCTCATTGACGAAGAGGTTGAAAGCATTCCTGTAGCGGATTGAAACAGGCCCAATTGTGTAATGACCCCTGAGTGGGCATCTGACAACATATCGCAGCTTCGCAGTTTGACCTGGGCCTAGGTTCATCCTCATCTGGTTGATGCCCTTGCGCATCTTCATCTCATGCGGGACATTGTCAAAGAGCTCTAACTGCTGTGTCCTTCGATAGGACTTGTTTGTGACTGTTAGAGAGACGATTATGTCGTCCCCCTTGTACACGTTTGTAGCGGAGGTTTCTCTCTCGATTAGCAAATCCGAGTGCCCTGCCACCCATCCATTGATGGCCAAGAGGGAAATGAAAGACAGTCCAACAATCATTAGTTGGAAGTTTGAAATCATCATTCCAATGAGGATGAGGCTTATCCCACTGGTGAACATGATTGCAGCTTTTCTTGTCCACATCTCTAGGCCTCCGAATCAGACTCTGTCCTTCCCCATTCTTTGATTCTCTTGACTATCCCTACCAATTCATCTGTCTTGTATCTCCGATCATTGAAGATGAAGTCCGTGAGAACGTTGTCATCTATCATCTTCTGTAGCTCGGCGGCAGGTAAGGCATCGAACTCCTCCCTTGACATCGCGTTAACATTCCTGACTCTCGTTAGGAGCACCTGCCTGATTTTCTCCGGCCTCTGGTAGTACTCGTACCTTCGAGCGTCTCCAAAACCGTAGTAGATAATTCTGAAAACGTGCCTCCAGTCGTCTGGGTCCTCTTTTCTGATTAAGACCGCCTCCAATGCAATGAAGAGGCCGAGGAAGAGGAGTAGCATCGCCATCCAATCGTTTGTGAAGTAGATTAGCAGGTAATACAGAAGATTGTACGTGTCTCCCCCGATGTTCGACTGCTGGTGCCTGCTCTCGTCGAAGATTACGATTGCATTCTCGCTAGCCTCTGTACTGGAGTTCCCAATAAGTAGTGCCTCGGCGATGATATCGAGGGCCCACTTCCTGTTGTCATTATCCGGAACTAGTCCCGAGTAATCCGGGACATAATCGGGGTTGTACAGTGAGTTGATTAGCAATGATCCATCAGATACGAAGTGAACCCTTCCTGAGTCCGTATCAAGGCACAATCTGTCTTGGCAGAATCTTACGTAGACTGCGAAAGGCCCCTGCTCGTCATCCTCTATTCCTGCTGCTTCAAAGCCCACCGTTAGATTTCCATCGTCGTTTGTGTCGAGATAGGAATCCAGTGTCGAGCGCCCTATGGCATAGCGGTTCTCAACGGGGTTGTATGAAGATGCCTTTTCGAATGCTGACGGCCCATTTGTTAGGATATCGTATCCCTCTGAGAAATCCCATGTAGATGTTGATTGGTCGAATCGGTGGGCACAAAGGCCCGCCATATCGGAGGTAATTCCCTGGGTAGTCACGGAGGGATTCAGCGGATCCTCATCAAGTAGGTCAATTACCCCATCCTTATCCAAGTCCTTCAGACATGGATTTATTGAGGAAAGAGAGCCCGAGTTGGTGGTGAAATTGAATGCTGAAGTTGTATTGACCCAGACGAAATTGTAGTCCAGTTCGTGAGCGTATGCCTGTCCGTCGTAGAGTCTGTGTCCCGAGTAGTCCAATCCGAATTGACTTGCGAGTTGAGCGGAGTACCCAAAGTCGTCAAGCAGGATTACTGTCCCCCCCCTCTGTACGAAGCTCTCAATCGCCAGAATCTCAGACGTCGTATATCCGTCACTCTCGGTGAACTCAATCACATTCTCATCACCAGTAAATCTCGGAAGCGATATCGTGTCCCTTTCTACGCCCGATACTACGAATATTGCCTCTTCGGGATGGTCTATCTCACTTAGGAGCAGGGGACTGGAGACCAATGCGTTGGTTTCTACACCTAGGCTGTTTATTTCTGATCTAAATGCGCCTAAATCGTTCCAATCGTCACCATATGCTGACTGCTGTGTTTCTCCTTCGACCAGGTATGTCTGGAGTACTTCAAGAACTAATATTCCAATGAGAATCCAAAAGGCTGCTATGGAAGCCCCCCTCCTGAATTTTGGAGTTGAGAGTCTCCTAAGTGTAGCGTTGAAGTCGGTCATCCGCTGCCCTCCATTCCATAGGAATGGCCATCGAGCCTTAACTCCGTATTAATACCGTTGTGGGGCCATGAACACAGCCGCATCACGAGTTCAGCGAGAAAGTTGTATGGCGGACCCTATGCTGGCGACTTCAGAGACAGGCACGGAGATGAGTCCCTCTACGGTTGGCCAGGGCAGAAATGCCGGATCTATTCCTGACTCAATTGCGACCAATAGTGCGACGACGTCCCCAGTATCGATGTCGATCCTAAAATCTGCCATTGTTCCCAATTTGTCATTCGACTCATCGACAACATCCCTGCCAAGCAACTCCTTACCGAAGGTTGTCGGCAACTAATCACCTCACACAGACTCAATCCCAGCGAGGCTGTCTGGAAGCCTCCTTACCGATTGCAGGCCACTTGTCAACAGCGACTCCATTCGGTTGTAGTATAGCATCATTTCGTCAGTAACGGTCGGCCTGACACGTTCTACTGCCTCTTCGAAATGCTTCTTCGAAACCGTCTTCTTCTCTGCCCTCATGGCAATTAGCCCGGCCTCCCTGCAAACAGCTTCAATGTCAGCACCGGTGTAGTTCTCCAGCCTAGATGCTATATCGTCCATGGAGAACTTACCCAAGGGCATGTCGTCCGTGTGGATCTTGAGAATCGCCTTTAGTGCCTCGGGGTCCGGCGGTGGCACATGGAGGACTCTCTCGAACCTTCCACTCCTCAGTAGAGCTGGGTCAATCATTTCCGGCCTATTTGTCGCTGCAACAACGATTACTCCTTCCATACCCTCCACTCCGTCCATGCTGCTGAGCAATTGGTTTACGACCCTGTTCATCACGTCTGAGCCGTCTCCTGAGCTAGAACGTCGCATTCCAGCGATGCTCTCGAACTCGTCCAAGAAAATTATCGAGGGGCTGGATTGTTTGGCTTTCTTGAAGACCTCCCTTACTGCCTTCTCGGACTCGCCAACCCACTTAGATATCAATTCCGGGCCCTTGATGGTGATGAAATTGGCCTTGGCCTCATTCGCTATTGCCTTGGCCAGGAGTGTCTTTCCGGTCCCAGGTGCCCCGAATAGAACTATTCCCCTAGGAGGGTTGATTCCGAAATGTTCGAACATTTCAGGCTTGGTGAGGGGCCACTCAATACTTTCCTTGAGTCTGTCCTTTATCTCCTCAAGGCCGCCTACTTCCTCCCAAGAGACTTCTGGAACCTCTAGGTATATCTCCCTCAGAGCGCTTGGCTCAATTTCCTTGATTGCCATTCTGAAGTCGGGCATTATTACGGCCATCTTCTCCAGTACCTCGGGAGGTATCTGCTCCTCATCGAGATCTATCTCTGGGAGATATCTCCTGAGGGCTTTCATCGCAGACTCCCTTACCAAAGCTGAGATGTCTGCACCGACGAATCCATGTGTATTGTCCAATAGCCAATCCAGGTCGAAGTCATCACTTATTGGCATCCCCCTAGTGTGAATCCCGATGATCTCAGCTCGGCCATTCTTGTCTGGGACTCCTATCTCTATCTCCCTGTCGAATCTTCCGGGCCTCCTCAATGCGGGATCAATGGCATCTTGCCTATTCGTAGCCCCAATCACGACCACGTTGTCCCTGCCCTGCATCCCATCAAGTAGTGTCAACAACTGGGCGACGACTCTTCTCTCGACCTCTCCGCTGACATCCTCTCGCTTGGGTGCGATACTGTCCAACTCATCGATGAAGATGATGGCTGGAGAGTTAGCGGCCGCCTCGTCGAAAATCTCGCGAAGTTGCTTTTCGCTCTCTCCGTAATACTTGGAGATGATCTCCGGGCCGTTAATTGAGGTGAAGTGTGCATTGGTCTCGGATGCCACTGCTTTGGCGATCAGGGTCTTACCAGTTCCCGGAGGACCGTGGAGCAATACACCCCTTGGAGGGTCTATTCCCAGTCTCCTGAACAATATGGGATGCTTCAGGGGGAGTTCTATCATCTCCCTGACTTTCTGAAGTTGGTCTCCAAGACCGCCTATGTCCTCGTAAGATATGGTTTGGACCTCTCCTGGGTCTTCCTCATCTACGGGATCCTCCTTGATTACTATCTCAGTGTCTGGGAGGACTTGGACAATTCCCTTTGGCTTCGTGGAAACTATGGCGAATGGAAGGGCCTCTGCGAACAATGTCATTCCAGGAATGAAAATTCTGTCTCCGGCAACTACCGGCCTCTTGTTGAGTCCCCTTCTGGCAAATCCCTCAATTCCTGGTCCAAATCTGACCTTCTGCTGCTTTGCCATCACTGGGCTAAGAACAAGTCTCTGGCAAGGCTGGGTCTCAACCTTCGAAATGCCTACTCTGTCTCCAAGACTGACGCCAGCGTTTTTTCGGATAATCCCATCGACCCTTATCACTCCAAGATTGGCATCCTCTGGCCTGCACCTCCAAACTATGGCTGCAGTCTTCCTCTCTCCTGATATCTCAATTATGTCACCTGGCTTGAGGTTCAGATCGTTGTCAAAAGGCACTCTTGCTCGGCCATGACCAACGTCACTCGGTATTGCCTTGGCCACTCTCAGGGTAAGTGAATCAGATGAGTCATCGGTCATGGCGTCGTCTCCTAACAACCGTCTCTCGTTCACGGGGGTTGTTAAACCCACCAATCAACGGGTGTCCAATGTCCCCTATTGGTTATCAGAACGAGGGGGCTCGATGAGTAGCATTCATGTCATGGTATGGATTCGCGTGTCCTATGACCCATGTGCTGGAAGCTGGTTTTGAGACCATCGACAGAGAAAACCCGAACGGAAGCCCCTCCATTAGAGGGTACAATATTATCGGAGGAAAGTTGACTCAGTCTAGTGATGGCTCGACTTTCGAAAGTACGAACCCGGCTTGGCTGGACGACTGTCTCGGAGAGTTCCCTCTCTCAACCGAAGGGGATGTTCACGAGGCACTCGCAGCAGCTCGTGCAGCGTTCCCCTCCTGGTCGTCCACGCCTGCCCCTACAAGGGGCCAGGTGATTGGCAACATGGGCCGTCTCCTAATGGAGCACAAGGAAGATCTCGTTCGCCTGCAGGCTCGTGAGATAGGGAAGACTCTGAAAGAGTGCGGGGGTGAGATCCAAGAGGCGATCGATACTTGCCTCTTCTTCCAGTCGGAGGGTCGCCGACTCTATGGTCAAACAGTTAACTCAGAACTTCCGGACAAGGAGCTGTTTACCTATCGGAGACCGCTAGGCGTCTGTGGGATTATCAATGCCTGTAATTTCCCATCAGCAGTACCTTTCTGGAAGATGATACCTGCAATAATGTGTGGAAACACCTGTGTTTGGAAGTCCCCCCAGGACTCGCCACTTCTTTCCTTCGCACTTGCCCGGATAATGCATGAGGCAGGGTTGCCGGATGGGGTCATCAACCTAATTCATGGAAAGGGGAGCGGAGCCGGGCAGCACCTTGTTGACGCCGTTGATCTGGGCATGGTGAACAAGATCTCATTCACGGGAAGCACGGGCGTGGGTAAGATGATCGGGGAGGTCTGCGGTCGAAATCTAGTAAGTGCCAGCCTTGAGCTAGGAGGCAAGAACCCGCTTGTTATTATGCCATCTGCAGACATTGAAAATGCGGTCGAGGGTGCCTACTGGGCCGGTTTTGGAACCGCAGGTCAACGATGCACCAGCCTAGGCAATCTGATTATCCATGAGGAAATCTATGACGAATTCGTTGAGAGGCTGATGACCAAAGTGAGGTCGACCAGCATTGGGGATTCAATGCGTAACGAAGATGTTCTCTACGGTTCGATGCTATCAGAGAGATATGCGATTGATTTTCTGAAGGGGATTGAAATGTGTGAGGCTAGCGGGGCGACGAAGATATGGGGAGAGGGTCGAATAACCAATGGCAACAAGCCGGAGAATTTCCACGGTGATGCCAGCGAGGGCGTATACATGTGGCCACACGTTTTCACCGACGTCACAGAGGATATGGAGTGCTTCCACGAAGAGATATTCGGCCCGGTTGTCACCATCGTAAAGGCGCGTGACTTCGAGCACGCACTGCATCTGGCCAACGCCAGCCCGTATGGGCTATCTTCGGCCATATACACGAATGATAGGCTAGAGGCTTACCGATACAAAACTGGGATCAAGGCTGGAATGACTGGAATCAATAACTCGACGACAGGAGCAGAGGCCCATCTTCCATTTGGTGGCGTAAAGGGAAGCGGGAACGGGACCAGGGAATCGGGAATCTGGGTGATAGAGGCATACTCTTACTGGCACGCTGTTAATGACGAGCTTTCAGGAAAGCTGCAACTGGCCCAGATGGATGTAGACGAAATAGAAATGGAAGAGGCGGATGCTGATTACGCGGGACTGGCCTGATCTACAGATACGGCTCTCCACATTGCGAACATGGGATTCCCGGTAGCCATGCTCCCGGCATGTACCCACACTTCAGACATATCGAAGACTCGATGTCCCCACCTATCATGGAATAGGGTCTTGGAAGTCACACTTTAACCTTGAGAATCTTGAATATTCAGTAAAGCAATTGCTTAAGGAGAACCCCCCGGCCCTTAGGGCCGGGGCACTATGGCGGACTGGGATCGTGAGTATCTCAGTACTCGTGGAATTGGCGTCAAGCTACCTCTGAGCAAGGGGTTCGGGAAGACGGATAGGATCGACGGGTGGTGGAAAGGTCCCACTGCAATGGCCGCATATCTTGGAATCATGATTCTATACTCCACTTGGAGGGGCATGATGGAAGCTGATTTCTGGATCTTCGAGGATTTTGGAAGAAGCGCTGGTTACTCAACGATGGCGATAGAGTCCGAGGGAAGCCATGTCCTGAGTCCTCTCTTCAGCCCCCTGATCATTCCAGGACAAGGGACCTTCGGAGGCCCAATACCAGAGTTCCTGTGGTGGATGAGTCCGGCGATGTTCATCCTGATATTTCCTGCTGGGTTCAGAGGAACGTGCTACTACTACCGAAAGGCGTACTACAGGGCCTTCTTTCAACAGCCTACTGGATGTGCTGTTTCCAAGCCATGGAATGAGTACAGTGGAGAAACTGGGCTACTGGTAGTGCAGAACTTGCATCGTTACTTCATGTATATTGCACTAGCTTACCTGCCAATCCTCTCGTACGACGTTTGGCTTTCAGTGAACTTCCACGATGCTGCAGATGTGCATTACTATGGGGCTAGTGTTGGGACTATCGTACTACTAATCAACGTTCTAATGCTAACTGGCTATACAGTAGGTTGTCACGCATTCAGGCATGTGATTGGAGGAGGCAGCAATGACTGGACTGGTACACCCATGAACAAGCTGAAGTACAGGATGTGGAAAGTCTCTACCAAGCTAAACGAGAAGCACAAGGAATGGGCTCTCTACAGCCTATTCTGGGTCATGTTCACCGACTTCTACGTATATGCCTGCACGGATCCCTTCTTCGGATGGAAGGACATTGTTTTGTGGGGTGGCGTTTCATGACAGAAATTACGATTCACGAGCATGACGTTGTGATTATTGGGGCAGGCGGTGCTGGGCTCAGAGCGGCAATCGAGGCTAGCTCCAATGGTGTCAGTGTGGCAATGATATCGAAGTCGATGCTTGGAAAGGCTCACACAGTAATGGCCGAGGGAGGGGCCGCTGCCGCTCTTGCGAACAAGGACCCCCGGGACTCATGGGAGGTTCATTTCCGTGACACCATGAAGGGAGGCAAGTACCTAGGTGACTGGAGGATGGCTAGGATTCATGCTCAACAGGCTCCAGACAGGATAAGGGAGTTGGAGCAATGGGGGGCTGTTTTCGATAGGACCCCCAAGGGTTTGACCAGCCAGCGTAACTTTGGAGGGCACACGTACCCAAGGCTAGCCCACATAGGGGACGCAACAGGCCTCGAGCTAATCAGAACCCTACAGCAGAAGGGCGTCCACATGGGCATGGATGTTTTCATGGAATTCACGGTCCGGAGGCTGTTCAAGACCGATGGTAGAGTTTCAGGTTGTTTCGCTTATGACAGGAACGATGGTTCTTTGCATGTCTTCAAGGCCAAATCAGTAGTCCTAGCCACAGGTGGAATTACCCGGTGCTGGGAGGTTTGTTCCGGTTCTTGGGAATACACTGGAGAGGGGCATGCCCTGGCATACTGGGCAGGGGCAGAGATAGGGGATATGGAATTCGTTCAATTCCACCCTACTGGAATGATATGGCCTCCTTCTGTCAAAGGAATACTGGTCACGGAGGGAGTCAGGGGAGAGGGTGGAATGCTCCGAAACTCCGAGGGTGATCGCTTCATGTTCAACTATGTCCCGGAAATGTATGCGGAAGAGTTTGCTGACACTGAGAAGGAAGCTTTGGAGTGGGTCGATGAAGTGGTCTCTGGTAAGCTTGCAACGAAGCGCAGGCCACCAGAGCTGCTGACCAGAGATGTCGTTGCTAAGGCGATAAACAGTGAGAGGGCCGCAGGGAGGGCGTCTGAACATGGAGGGGCTTATCTTGACATCTCATGGAGAGATGAGGAGGAAGTGAAGAAGAAGCTTCCAGGCATGTATCACCAATTCAAGGAGCTTGCTGCTGTTGACATAACAAAGCAGCCAATGGAAGTGGGGCCTACTGCACACTACGTAATGGGAGGGGTGAAGGTCGACCCTGAGACGCAGGAGACCACGATCCCCGGGCTATACGCCGCAGGTGAGGCGGCTACTGGCCTACATGGTGCAAACAGACTGGGGGGCAACTCTCTTTCTGACTTGATCGTATTCGGAAAGATTGCAGGGGAACAGGCTGCCTCTTCTGCATCGAATATCCAAAGCTTCCCCGAAATAGATCAGTCCGAAATTGAGGAGGTCGTCGAGGAGACCTTGGCTCCACTTTACAGAGAAGGTGGAGAAAACCCGGCTAAGGTCGTCGAGGATCTGCGTAAGATGATGCAAGACAAGGTTGGGATAATCAGGACGAAGGCTCTTCTGGAAGAGGCATTGAGTGATCTTGATGATTTTGAGGCGCGATCAATGGAAACATTCGGCGGTTCGGGAACAATCTACAATCCCGGATGGCATCAGGCGCTGGAAATTGGCGCAATGGTGGATGTTAGCAGGATGTGTGCATTGGCTGCGCTAAGGAGGGAGGAAAGTAGAGGGGGACATACAAGGGAAGACTTCCCCACTCCGGACCATTCCAACTGGGGCAAGATAAACAGCGTGATAGTCAAGAGGGAGGATGGGGGCATGGATATCGACTACGTCTCATACCCCCCAATTCCAGAAGACCTGAAGTCCCTCCTTGACGAGGATGATCTAAACTAGAGGTGCAGTGATGAGCGGAGATGTTACTTTCAGAGTTTTCAGAGGATCCCCTGATTCGGTGGGTGACCCATTCGGAAAGATGGTGGATTACACTGTGGAAATGGATGAGGGGATGGTTGTTCTGGACGTGATACACAGAATCCAGGCGGAGCATGCGCCGGACCTTTCATGCAGATGGAACTGCAAGGCAGGAAAGTGTGGATCATGCAGTGCCGAGGTAAATGGCAAGCCCGTGCTGATGTGCATGACTAGGATGGAGGACATCATGGAAGAAACACCCGAAGATGTCCCCGTTTTAGTTAAGCCAATGCAGGCATTCCCATTAGTGAAGGACCTAGTGACTGATGTTTCTTGGGCTTACGAAACCGACAGGAGCATCGCCCCCATCAACGGCCCTGAAGAGATGGATTGGGAATTCAAGCAAGAAGAGGCTGATAGACTCCAGGAGTTTAGGTCATGCATCGAGTGCATGCTCTGCGTCAATACATGCCACGTACTCAGAGAGCATCAGAAATTCGATGAGTTCGCGGGACCTAGATTCTTCGTTAGGCTAGCCAGCCTTGAGATGCACCCACTGGACAAAGTGAGCAGGATTCCAGAAATTAAGGATGACTTCGGTATTGGATACTGCAACATTACCAAGTGTTGCACGGAAGTCTGTCCAGCCGGGATAAATATCACTGACAACGCAATAATCCCCCTAAAGGAGAGAGTCGTTACGGAGTATTACGACCCACTAGCGATGCTGGCCCGAAAAATTGGGATCAAAAAGTGATCCTAGGGGACATGCGTATCACTAGCTAAACGCCGATAGTATTCTCGAGATGACCCCCTGGCCAGTTGACCGGCCGAGGGGTTTACGTTGTTCCGTTGTTATGGGCAATAGCCCAACTATAGGCGCTTTATGCCGGTCTTCTTTACGTTAGCCTTCCAGATCTTATCCGGAAGGTACGCTGGACCGCCTGCTCCTTTTGCAACGAGATCTCTCCAGCCATTGAAGCAGTGCACCCTGTTGGTGCCTCGCTCCCTAAGTTGGATGTCTGTGTGGCCCCTTCGAGCAGCCTTCAACGCTGCTCCGCGGGGTTGGTTGTTCACAAACACCTGGCTGGTGTCGTCGCCGTTTTCCATCAGTACGAAGTACTTCTTTCCTGACATTTTCAGCAATACCTCCGCAATTCGGGCGTTCTAGAGAGATAATGAAGTTATGGGGGGTAAAACGCTTCACTGAGGCTCTATTGGGGGTTTTTACGATTTACCGAGGGGAATTATTGCTCACATCTCGGCACATGCTAATGTCTTGGTATTGGCCACTCCGGGGATTGATCGGATGGATTCTACGACGTGTTTTGCGATCTCGCCCATGTCCTGTGCCTCTATCTTGACGATCAAGTCATAGTCACCAAATAGCAAGTTTGCGTCGGTGACGCATTCGAGCGCGAGAGCGGCTTCGTGGACCGAAGATTCGCTCCCCGGCTCAACATTGACCAGTACGTATCCCGCGGACATGGTATTGGTAAGGGGCACCCACGGAAGAATGCATCGCCGGAATTGACTATTTTCATACGATGATTACTTATCAGATGGCTTACCCTTGAGATTTCATGGCGGAGACAATTATCGTCCGAGAATGCCGACATGGCCAGGTTAGGGTCCAGTTTGGGAACATTATCAGGGTCGAGGGAGACGTGATGGTAATCCCTGCCAACAATAGGCTGGCTGGCAGAGAGGGGCTAGACGAGAAGATGCAGCTTGCTGCAGGCCCAGAGCTAAGGGAAGCCTGTACAAATATCGCTGTAGAGAGGAGAAAGGAGGGGAAGCAGCCATGTGGGGTCGGTGAGGCTGTTACGACACCAGCATTCAATCTCCCAGCCTCGAATCTGGTTCACGTTGTCGGACCTGACTGCAGAAGGCCGAATCAGGATAATTTCAGGAGGGAGCTTCTGGCTAACTCATACAATGCACTCTTTGATCAGGTTTCTCGGATTAAAAAGAGGGAGACTTTGGTTACGCCGCCATTAGGCATGGATGTTTTCGCGTACCCTCACCGAGAGGGAGCTAGGCTAACCATGGAGATAATACTGGGTTGGATGGACGCAGAAGAGGACCCCGGTGTCAGAATGGTTCTCATTGTAACTGACGAGGTTAATTTCCTTAACAACATGAAGACCGTCTACAGGGAAAGCGAAGACCAGTTCCCCGGAGTGGATAGAACTAGGGATTTCAGAAAGGGCAAGATTCAGTGAACATCAACCAATGTTCTCAAGAACCCTGAGAATCGGCTAGGGCCGTGGGGAGCATAGGGAGCCAATACGAGAGGGAGTTGCGTTCGGTACTTGCTGGCGAGATTAACGGGGTCAGGGCGATTACTAGATCGTGTTCCGAAACCGAGAGAGCTCGGGCCATGCAAGTCACACAGAGGCCGTTTCTTGTTGTCCGAGCGCCAGGGAGCGGTTCGGAAGGCACTGGAGACCTGCTGGTTCTGAGGGGGGACATGTGCTTCCCAGTGGAAGTCAAGTCATCAAAAACATCCAAGTTGTACCTATCCGGAAGGACTTGGGAGCAATATGAATCACTGAAAGAAACGGGGGAGAGGTGTGGTTTATTGCCGCTATACGCATACAGGCTGAAGGGAGTCAGGGGCGACAGTTGGAGGATAATGAAAGTAGAGGTTGAGGGGCTTAGTGGTAAGTTGAGGCACCTTTCAAGGAGTATCCCTTCACTCCCACTGACGAGGAATGGGAAGCCATTCCTTGATTGGGAACAGGGAATGCCGCTACATCGGTTCCTAGCACTTGTTTGCAGATCAGATGGTGCGAGGTTCATTGGAAATAGCAGAGATGCGGATTCACTGAAGATAGCGATGGATTAGCTATCCAGTATTTTCTCTATTGCATCCATCCTGCTCTTGATTGCCTGCAATGAGTCGTTTACTTCTTGTAACTTGGCTTGATTGATCAATCGCTGGATACTGTCTCTTTCCCTCCTTAATGAGTCTATATCCCTGTTCACCTTGCGGTCGCTTTCCTCCGTCTCCCGCATATCTCCCACATGTGTGGCAGATAGTCACTGCTCAAGTCAATTGCTATCTCCAAACGCAGGTTGAATAGCCATGACTTCAGGCTAAGTGCATGGGCGAAGAGGGCGAGAGTCGGATCTCGGTTTGGCCCATATTGATACTGACAATGATGGTTTACTACTCAGTGGCCCCATTCTGGATAGTGGCATTAATCGGCATCTGGTACTTCTCTCTCAGGTATCTCGAGGAAGCTGGACACCTAGAAAGGTGGAACTTCGACAGGGTCCTTGGAATAATTCTGATGGCCAGGACGAGCAGGGGGAAGTCCCTACTCGAGTATGTTTCCAGGAATAGGAAATTCTGGAGGTTATTCGGGGAGTTGTCGATTTGGGTGTGCTTCCTCTTGATGGCAGCGGTCGTCTACCTAATTTCGGTTTCAATGATAACAGCGATTAGGAGCCCTCCACAGGAGGTCCTTCCAGCTACAGATATCCTCCTCATACCAGGAGTTACTAGTTTCGTCCCGTTCCAGTGGCCTGTATTGGCGTTGGTGGTGGCCTTGCTCATCCATGAATACAGCCATGGCATCCAAGCTAGAGCTCATGGAATGGAGGTTAGGAATTTTGGGTTGCTCCTGGTGGGCCCCCTTCCGGTCGGCGCCTTTGCAGAACCAGAGCATTTGGACATGTCAGTCGCGCCGAGGAGGGAGAGAATCCGGCTCTATGCAGCGGGCCCTTCGATCAATATCGTCGCGACGTTCGTCTCGCTAATTCTTTTGGGCGTCATATCGAGTGGCTTCGTCGCTGCAAATCCTGGAGTGCATGCCTTGGGGGTCATTGATGGGGGCGGGGCTGAAGAAGCTGGAATATTGCCCTATGACATAATCACGGAAATCAATGGCGTTGGCATCGATGACAGAGCTTCATTCACGGATCAGATGGACGCTTTGGCTGCGGGTGACGAGGCCCTGTTCACGGTAATTCCCCATTCCGGTCCGGGGGAGGGTGTCGCCTTGGAGAAAACGGTTACTCTCGGGGATAGGCATCAGTACTACATTGACTTGTGTGACGGGGACGAGGGGTGCATAGAGGAGACCGAGGGCACCCTGGAGGCACTCGGAATAGAGTCGGGAGATGCCTTCCTAGGAGTCAGCAACCTTCGTTCCGGGACAGTTCAGACCGATCGATTCTCCTACATCGTCGACGGAAGTTTCTCACCAGGTAAGACGGTTCTACTTACTGCAATTTCTCCCCTGATGATGCTGGGCACCCCCATCCAGTACGATGGTCAGACGATGGACCTCCGAGAGAGGTCTATGCTGGAAGCGGGGGACGGCGTCTTGGCCTCTGCCCTAGGGACCGATGGCATGCTAGAGTTGTTCGACTGCATATTCTGGATGGCGTGGATAAATTTCCTACTAGGGTTTGCAAACCTAATACCGATAATCCCATTTGATGGGGGCCACATAGTAAAGGACACATCACACTCCCTGCTTTCCAGGATTTTCAAGGGCGAGAATCCGATGAGAGTGGAGATTTTGGCCAATAGATTCAGCTACTACACGACAATAGTCGTTCTCGGCATAGTGATTGTCCCGCTGGTCATCCCTCTATTCAACTAGCTACTCTTCCTCGTCTGAGCTGTACACAGAAATGTATTCTGCAACAAGCGGAGCGATGAAAATAGCAGCAACGACGAAAGCGAGGCTGGTCCATGTTTTCTCAGTAACCTGCGATGCACCGGGATTGGGGGAAAGAATGAGTTTTGCTGCACCTATCCAGGGGATTTCTGTAGAGGCGACTCCGACTACCCACTCGTCCTTGACTGCGGTAACTGGGTTTCCAAACTCGTCCCTCAGTCCTTGCCTTGGGTCATCTCCAGTCGCTATCCTCTGGTCTATCTTGCATCCATTGGTGTCCTCGTTGTCTCCAGTTGTCAGATACCCCTCATGCGGTGGTTCCCAGTCAGTGATTTCTAGATTGTAGAATCCCCCATGGTATGGGCACTGATAGTCGAGAACCCAGTTGACTGAGTTCACGTTTAGAAGGGGCGTCCCTGGGATATCCCACCCTCCTGACTCGTTGTATACTGCCTTGAGGAGGGCCCTATGGATAACCGGTGTGTCGGATCCCCCGTTTTTCTTGTAGACTATCACGTCGCCCGGCATTCCATGTGACTCATGGCCGTAGTTGTCGTTTCCTTCTTGGGTCGCCTCTGCGAAGGTAACTACATCCTCCCTTTCCGGGTTCATCACCAATACGAGGTCGCCAGGATCTATTGTCCCTACGGACCCCTCTTCATCGTGCATCATTGAGCCGGACTCGACTACGACCATCGGCGGGAATGACCCGGTGGCTATCCACATAGACCCCAACAGTATGAGGACCAGTCCCAAGGCGAGATATGCCTCCCTTAGAACGGCCCTAGACAAGGTCACTCCTCCTCGTCCTGTGTTGTTTCGGGCATTGTGGACCACAAGACAGTGGCCATGAATCCGATGAGTAGCAGCGAGACCGGGTCGAAGTGTGGAGCTAGTTGGTGAATATCCTCTGCGCCTCCCAGGTATGCGGAGACGTCGAGTGTGTGGTCCCTAGATCCACTGCTGCCAGTTGCTATTCCAAAAATTGAGTTCCACATCAGGAGGAATAGGGCCGATGCCGAGAAGGCGATGACTGCCCTGTTGGAATTCTGCTGCTCTAGGGCAGGTAGGCCTGGAAGCCATCCAGATAGCCTGGATTCGCTAGTATTCCACCAGACAGATAGTTTGCTAGCCAATGATCCATCCGAGTGAAGGTTTGCATCGCCATCCCTAGAATTCTTGATTGGGACCTTGTACCTCTTCCCCCCCTTAATCTCGAATTCCGAGTATAGGCCCATTAGTCTGGATTGATATGACCTGCCCAGTAGATCGGCGGCATCTTCCGCTTCCTTCCTCCTTCGAAGGACCTCGGGACGAGAATCCAAGGACAAGATGTCCTCGATTACAGTTCTTTGTCCCATGTAGTGAAGGAACTCCGGGACGGCATAGAATGCGACGATCCCCCCAAGGAATAGGGAAAGCCAGCTGAATGGCACCATGTACTCCTCCTGAGTGGGGTCAGTTGCTCCACCAAGCATGAAGAGGAACATGAAACCCCAGACCACAGCGGCCGTTGAAAGGATGGTTGAGTATACTATAATCTGGAAATGGCGATCTGCCTGCGACTCCCACCATCTGGTGAAAAATCCCTTCCGCCTAGCTCTTGCCCGTGCCATTTTATCATGCTGGCGTCAGGCACACATGATTAGTGCCTTCCGACGGGTCGTTTAGTTAATCAGCGGTAATTTTCTGAGCGAATCCGATTAATTCATGAGTGACGTACTCTAGTGGAGGCTATGCAAGAGCGTGCGTTATCTCTGTTAATTTGCTTCGTGATTCTCTCCTCGGGATGCCTTTCGTCGCCCCCTCCCGATTTTGACGGGGATGGAATTAGTGATTCGGACGATCTGGACGACGACGGGGACGGGTGGAACGATGATGTGGAATTGAACTGCAGTACCGATCCACGTGACGGGGACAGTTTTCCCGAAGACGAAGACTGGGACCTTGTCTGCAGCATCCTGGATGACGACGACGATGGGGACGATTGGACTGATTCGGAAGAGGAGGAGTGTTTGACTGACCCAAAGTCCGCGACATCAATCCCCAGTGATCTGGATGCTGATGGGCAGTGCGACATCAATGATGAAGATGCAGATGGGGATGGCCTTCCCAACGATTGGGAGGAGGAGCGGGGTTTCGATCCAATGGATTCTGGAGATTTCATGTCTTGCCATGGCGAGTCCGTGTATTGCTTGAGGTCTTATGACGACTTCACCTTCCCAGAGACCCACAATGCCTACTCCTCAGTCGAGGATGGTGTCCTTATTGGCATAAATCACTATACTGGGCTGCAATCGCAATGGGACGGGGGAATTAGGGCATTCATGGTCGACACCCATCACAGAACATACGAGAACACCACACAGGATGATGTCAGATTTTGTCATGGAACCGGGCAATTCTTCCATCCATGTCAATATGGCGAGGTCAACGCCTTCGATTGGGTTAGCCTGTTGAACTCTCTGATGAGCAACAGCAGCGGGGATGTCGTAACTTTGCTAATCGAGAATACCGTGCCTGCATCCCATTTGGAGTATCTTTTCAATGAGACTGGAATGTCAGAGAGGATATACACCCACACCTTGGGTGACCCATGGCCCAGTATCGGGGATATGGTTCTGGATGGCACTGACCTAGTGGTCTTCTGGGAACAAGGGCAGGACGCATCTTACCCGTGGATACACGACTTCGGGGTTTTCAGTTGGACAACAGATTACGCTGAAGACAATCCTGAGGACATGACTTGTACCGTATACAGGGGAGATGGTTCCCAGCCAGTTTGGCATCTGAACAACTGGCTTTCCAATGCCTTTGGACTTCCCGACCCATTGAGGGCCGGGGAAGTGAATGACTATGACTTCCTGCTGAACAGATCCATTGAGTGTTGGGAGATAATGGACAACAGGCCGACTTTCGTCGCTGTGGACTACTGGGAGGACGGAGAAATCACGAATGTCACAATTACCCTGAACAAGATGGCGCACTGGTCCGATGAAGTTCCACCCCGCCCTTGAAGAGAGGGGTTTTCACGGGTCGACCCCGGCAACACCACATGAGTGGTGGGTCGGAAGGTTACCTACATCCGAAAGTCAGGGAGCTGGTCTCTGATCTGGGATGGGAGTTGTCTCCGATTCAAGAGGCGTGCATTCCAGACCTGATGGATGGAAATGACAGGGTCTTGGTAGCCCCTACAGGTAGCGGGAAAACTGAGGCAGCCATACTTCCGCTAGTCTCAAGGTGCCTCAATGAGGGTTGGGATGGGCTTTCCATACTGTACATAACACCCCTTAGGGCGCTGAACAGGGACATAGACAGAAGGCTTGCAAATATGCTGGAGCCATTGGGACTAAGCGTCGGGCTACGGCATGGGGACACGCCTCAGAGCGTTAGGACGAAGCAATCAAAGAATCCCCCGAACCTATTGGTCACAACGCCCGAAACTGCACAGATAATGCTTCTCGGGAGCAGGTTGAGGGGGCATCTGGCAGGAGTTAGGGCGGTTGTCCTGGATGAAGTCCACGATCTGGCATCCTCCGAGAGGGGAGCGCAACTGTTAGTCGGATTGGAGAGGATTAGAGCCTACTGCCCTAGTGACTTCCAAAGGGTGGGTCTATCAGCCACTGTTGGAAATCCGGAAGAGATGGCGAGATGGGTGTCCGAAAGTGCTTCAGCAATTCATGGACCTGCGCCAAGGTCTACCGAGGTCATTGTCCATAGGGAGCCACCGAGTGTATCTGATGAGGCAGAGGCTGTCAGTTGGTCCAGTACACCTCATGCAGTAGCAGCGCACAGGCGCCTCGTACTTTCGTTACTAGAAGAGCATCCCGCACTGGTCTTCGTGAATTCTCGAAATGCTGCAGAGTCGGTCGCTCAGAGACTTAGAAACATGAACGACGAGCTACGCCTTGGCGTTCACCATGGAAGCTTGGCTGCGGAGACGCGTAGGGAGATGGAAGAGGCCCTTAGGAGTGGCTCGCTCCACGGGATAATTTGCACCAGTAGCCTTGAGCTTGGGATAGACATAGGTAGCATTCGGAGAGTACACCAGATACAAAGTCCCAGGGCAGTGGACAGGCTACTCCAGAGGATGGGGAGAGCAGAGCATCACCTAGGGGGTTCTGGGAAGGGGGACCTTCTAGCTTGGGAAGTCGATGAGATTGCCGAAGGGGCTGTAATTTCAAGACGGGGCATGGCAGGAGAGTTGGAAGGTGTTGAGTGGCGGTATAACCCGGCAGTGGTAGCTGCAAATCAATTTCTTCAGATGTCAATCGAGAGGGGGGTCGTTCCCCTCAGTCTTGCGACTGAGATTGTTTCCAAGTGCTCAATTTTCAATGATTGGGACGAGGGGAGCACGATTTCGATTCTGAGGGTACTCAACGACCGATGGATGATTAGGCTTATCGAGAAGCCTGAAGATTCTGATGTCACTACATGGCCCGCAAGCCTGTGGAGAGAGCTGTCAAGGAGGACCGAGGGCGATGCTCCGGAAGAGAGGCCATCCTGGGAAGAGGATGTCCCAGATAGCGATAAGGAGAAGTGGAGGAGTCAGTTACTTGGTGCACTTCCAGAGTCTCTCTCGGAAGGGTGGTTTTCTCCCTCAGGGAGGCTCGGTAGAACTAGAATTGAGCATATCTCGATGATTCCGGATGAGCTATCTTACAGGGTGAGGGACGCAGTTGGCAGGGGCATTCTAGGGACAGTTGACGAGGCATTCGTTCTTTCTCTGGGCGGTGAAGACGAGGGCGATCTGGCGAGAACTAGGACATTTGTGATGGCTGGAAGGACATGGCAGATAGTAGACGCCGACCCTGAACAAGAAGAGCTCCTTGTGATTCCTGTAAAGGACACTGGTGAGGTCCCTGTTTGGTCGGGGGAGCTGCCCCCTGTTCCAATCGAGGTGGCAACTGAAGTCGGACAGCTTAGGCGAAGTGCGGCGATTGCCATGGGGGCGATCGATGATGAGGATGGCACATCCCCACTAGGCGATTACCCCCTCTCCGATGATGCCAGAGAGGCCTTCATGGGAAGCGTTGCAGAGCATCTTGATTCCTCTGGAGTTCTTCCCGACGACAGGACCCTGACTGTCTCGGAAAGGGACGGGGCTGTGATTCTGAACACCTGCCATGGATCGAGAGTTAACGAGACACTGGCGCATTTTCTACAGGCGATGGGTTCGCTGAATGAGGGCAGGATGGGGAGGGCTGTTATTGATCCGTACAGAATTTCTCTCCAAGTTCCAGGAGTAAGTCCGAGCGATGTTATTGAGTGGCTTACAGGGACTCCGGCAGAGGCCCTTCCTTCGATAATGAGGATGACCATACCAAATGGTCGAGCTGTGAGGTGGAGGGTGGTTCAAGTCGCTAGGAGGATGGGGGTTCTGAAGAAGGGGGTAGACCCGAGGAAGGTGAACCTAGAGGGTTTGATGAGCCGTTACAGGGGAACGCCAGTGATTGAGGAAGCCTTGGACAAATTGTTCCATGAGAGAATGGATATCGATGCCACCCAAGACCTGCTAAGGGACTTGCAGAACGGGGAGAAATCCATTCACCACACCCCTGCGGGAAGGCTGGGAATATCCCCTAGGGCTGAGAGGGACCTACTCCTCCCTGCGTGGAGTGATGCAGAGATCAGGGAACGCCTCGAGACCCGTCTGCTGAACGAAAGAACCGTTCTAATTTGTCTGAATTGCAAGGGCAAGACTAGGAGGAGGGTTGAGCGTATGAGTATCATCGAGCCGTGTTCGACTTGTGGCGGAACAATGCAGGCCTGCGCCCCCGAGAGGATGGAGTCGATGCTCGCTGATTGGGTCACAAGTAGTGACCCGAAGATCAGCGGCAGGATGCAGAGGAACGCGGAGCTTCTCAGAACACATGGGCAGGACGCGGTTCTTTGCCTGATGGGGAGGGGGGTCGGCGAGGATACTGCGACTAGGCTGCTTCGAGGACCTCCAGGAGACAGGGTCAGGCTTCTTCGGGCGATACACAACGCAGAGTTGCAATATGCAAGGACGAGGCGGTTCTGGTCCTAGAAACCCCTATCCCCGGGATGCCCGCGCGTCAGCACATGCTCATCGGATTGACTGGGCGATACGCCTCGGGTAAATCCACCGTTGTTGATTGGTTCGTCTCCAAGGGCCTGGTCAGCGAATCCTGCTCGGATTCGATACGAGCTCACCTCAAAGAGAAGGGAATAGATGAGACCCGGGAGAATCTAATCGAGGGAGGTAATGAATTGCGTCGAATCGGTGGAGCTGGCGTCCTCGCTGAAATGCTACTCGAGAGATTAGAGGGGGAAGATGCTGTTATCGATTCGATACGAACCCCGGGTGAAGTCGAAGCACTGCGGGAACGTGAGGATTTCATTCTAATCGAGGTTCGTGCAGGGAAGGAGGCTCGGTGGCAGAGAGCAAAGTCACGCGCGAGGGTTGGAGATATTTCTGACAAAGAGACCTTCTTTGCCAATGAAGATGCGGAGGCGGTTGCCAAGGATGAGTCCGGTCAAGCACTGGACGCAACCGCTGCCCTAGCAGACCTGGTTCTAGTCAATGAGGGGGACATAGGGGGGCTTCACTCGGATCTTGAGGAGCTTCTTGAGATTCTATCTCAGACTTGACGAACTCGAACTCCGGCCTCTTTCATCATCGACATTGCAATATCGAAATCCTCATTCCACCTCTCTGGAATACTGAGATCGGCAGGGAAGACGACCTCCTCGATGCCTGCTTGGATCAGTGATCTGGTGCACCTGGAGCAGGGGGGCCAAGTCACATATGCCATGCTTCCCTTGAGTGAAACCCCTATCCTAGCTGCATGCATGATTGCATTCTCCTCTGCGTGGCAGATTAGGGGGTACTTCTGAGAACGGTCGGAGAGCCTGCTTGAGTCGTCCTCTATGCCCCTTGGGAACCCGTTGAAACCGGTTGACCTGATTTCCCTGTCCTCTCCGACGACCACGCACCCAACTTTGGTCGAGGGGTCCTTGCTCCATGTGGAGATGTGCTTGGCTAGCTCGATGAATCGATTGTCCCACTTGTCACTCATGGTTATGCCTCCCCTGCCCCAGACGGCGGGTCGTTATTTCCGTTCGCCTCGGAGCGGTTCTCGTCATATCCCTCCCAGACCTCGGGATTGTTGTAGCAGTCTGGATCGTCCTCGTCCGCTTGTCCTCCCTTGTCATTGTCTATGCCATCACCGCAATTTCCCGAGCTGATGCCGCTTTTTGCAAGAATCTGCTCGCCGGCGTCGGTAGTTAGTAGAGCGACTAGTACCCCTGACAACAGTATCACCAATGCAAGCATTATGACCTTAGAGGCCGTATCACGAGACTCGACTACAACAGTAATCTCCGGCTTGTTCTCATCTCTGGGCTGCATGCGATACGCGTCGCACAGATAGTCATCATACTTGGGTTCTTAGTGGGCTGTGAGTACTTCCCATAGATCAAGACCATCTCTCTCGACCACATATTTTAGCAGGTCTCCGACGAGATACACGCTACCTATGACTAACAAATCTACACCTAGGTCCTTTGCCATTGATCCGGCAATCTCGAATGCCTTGTGGGGGTCCTTCTCCACCTTCGAAGGAACATAACCGATTCCATAATCCTCCATAACTTCGGAGAGTTCCTCCACTGTTACTGCCGGATTCCTTCCGCTCATCGGCTCGGTGAATACCACTTTCGGGAACATCTGATCCATGGAAAGCTCCGCCATTAGCGGGTCGAGTGCCTTCCTAAGTTCCGCCTTCTTACTCATGCCGAATAGCACCACAGTGGGCTTAGTAACCTCGTATAGGTCGCTCTCGATGCTCTCCGCGTTGTGAGCTGCACTAAGTCTGGTTGTGATTCCCTCTACCCAGTCTTTACCGAAGTTCGGGGACCTGCCTGGCCAAGCACATTCGGTCGCCTGCGATTTCCATCCGAGGAACGATGCTGCGGCCTCGACCAGTGAGTCGTAACCCTCCCACTTGTCGCTGTACATGTTGTAGGGCCACCACATTAGGTCGTCACCCGCTGTTTCCTCTATCGCCTCGATCACCTCGGAGTCAGTGTGCTGTAGTGCGATAAGCGGGGTGTCGGGCCGATGAATGGCAGCCTTCTCAATTGCTATCTCCCTGAGGGTGGGCCCGAGGAACTCAGAGTGGTCCATCGAGATGGTGGTCAGAATGCATAAATCTGCGTTTACCAATCTAGTTGCGTCTAGCCTCCCTCCCATCCCAGTTTCGATAATTCCCCTTTCGACTCCAGAGATGCTGAATGCTAGCATTGCGACGAGGAATGTGGTTTCGAAGTATGTCGGAGAGATCGAGGGGCTCTTCTCCGATGCCTTCCTGACCATCCCCAGAAGATCGTCGAAATATTCGGGGGACACTGGCCTTCCATCTATCCTGATTCTTTCCTCAACGGTCACAAGATGGGGGGAAGTGAACAAGCCGGTAACAATTCCACTTGAGGAAGAGGCCGCAGAGAGTTTCACGCAAAGGGATCCTTTTCCGTTGGTTCCAGCAACGTGAACCGATGGGAAATCGAGGTGGGGATCCCCCATCCTGCTCAGAATTTCTCTACAGTTATCGAGTCCTAATTTTACACCCATGGAGAGTCTTTCATCGAGCCATTCCCTCTCACTCATCTGATTCGACCTTCCTCCCTATGCGTGGGCGTGAACGGGTCAAGGTGATATGGTCCTTGAAGTTCGTGCATACATGGCAGGGGGGGAGCAGGTGAGCATACTGGATGCCATGAAGGACCAGTGGACCTCAATGATGGGCATGGCATTCATGTTTGTCTCCACGATTCTCATTGGTCTGAGCATTCAACCAATCTATGATGTTCCCGAA
>MDSY01062478.1_pt1 | contig 33653 bp, 29 predicted proteins | sample 811131 | NCBI WGS metagenome assembly MDSY01 (sample SAMN05326643, study PRJNA326480) | marine metagenome | isolation source: seawater | place: Atlantic Ocean: South West | collected 2010 | reverse complement strand
GAGTATCAGTTCCATTGATCTAAGTTTTTATTTTAATAAATCACCTACGTAAGGCATTAAAGCTAAATGACGAGCTCTTTTTACGGCTACAGAAACTTTTCTTTGATATTTTAAAGAAGTTCCAGTCAAACGACGAGGAAGTAATTTTCCTTGCTCGTTAACAAATTTAATTAAAAAATTACCGTCTTTGTAATCTATGTATTTAATGCCAGATCTTTTGAAACGACAGTATTTTTTTTTGTTGTTTGTTTCAATATTTAGTGGAGTTAAATAACGGATTTCTCCTTCTTTTTTCCCTTTAGATTGTTCTTCAATTTTCGACATAATTACTTGGCTTTTGCTTTAGATTTTTTTGCTCTTTTCTCTGCCCAAGCAACTGCATGCTTGTCAAGACTCACCGTAAGGTATCGCATGATACGCTCATCTCTTCGAAATTCAACTTCTAAGGGTGCAACAGCATCTCCAGGAGCAGTAAATTCAAAAAGGTGGTAAAATCCACTTTTTTTATTTTGAATTGGATAAGCTAATTTTTTTAGCCCCCAATCTTCTTTGTTAACAAATTTGGCTCCTTTTGCTTTCAAAAGATCTTCAAATTTCCTAACTGTTTCCTTTATCTGTTCATCAGATAAAACGGGATTTAAAATGAAAACAGTTTCGTAATGATTCATATTTATATTATTTTTAGTGTGCAAAAATAAGTAAATAGCTAGGTATAACAAACATATATTAGTCTTTTTTACATCCTAAAAGTAATGTTAATTAATTTATTTTAACTTTGAGATAGAATTACCCCCATGAAACTCAATAACCTACTTCTAGATCCCAACGGTATTTAACGTCTCCAGGTTACAAAATATTTGAAGGAAAATCATGAATTGAGCCCTCTGAAGGAGTTTTCTAATTTCAATAATTTAAAGAACTTTCTAAAACACGAAAGTATCTATTTAATAATCATAGATCTCTAATAAAATAAAAATAGAATTTTTAACTTTATTGAACAAAACTGAATTTAAAATAAAGTGATTTTTACTTCCAAAAAATCTAAACATGCTATAAAAGGTTTTGAGTTAGGTGTATTAGATTTCTTACAAAAACCCTTTAAAATTAATCGTTTTTTGTAGCAACTATCGATCGAATAAGATATAAAGAAATGATTTCAAAACCCATAAGTAAGAAAATCAAAAAAACATAATAGTAAAATATAATATCAAAACAAAAAAATAATCCTTTCATCTATTAAGTGGATTCAAGCTATGGTAGATTATATTAAAATAGTTAACCCTCAAAAACAATATATCGTATTGTCTTCAATCAAAAGAATACTAAATTTCATTTCAAATAATTACTTTTTTAGATAACACAAATCTTGAATTATAAACATTGAATAAGCTACTAATTTTTCAAAAAGTACTATCTTTTTAAATAGTAAATCAGTTCCTTTAAGCTGTTCTAAAAGAAAGATTTTTAAGGAATTTTGGTTAAGTCGCTATTGAGGATCAATATCTACAGAAACTCGAATACTTCTATAAATACCGATTGCTTCAAAGCTTTTTAAACAAGAAACTACTGTTTCTTTTACTTTCTTTCGACTTGAGTTATCAATAAACTTAACGAGTAATTGTTTTAGATAAAAGTTACGCACTCTAGCTATTGGGGGGTCTACTGGACCTAGGACAGATCCTTGCAAACTCAAATTCAATGCATTCACAAGCCATTGAGATGCTTGATCTACTTGGAAATAATCTTTAGATTTAAGGGTTATTCTTATAAGTCTAAAGAAGGGTGGATATTGATACTCTTTCCTTTCTTTTAGTTGAACTTTAAAAAGTGCTTCATAATCATTATTAATAACCTGAAGTAAAACAGGGTGTTTTGGCGTATAAGTCTGAATCAACACTCTACCCTGTTCATCAGATCGGCCAGATCTTCCAGCTACCTGAGAGAGCATTTGAAAACTTCGTTCGTGAGCTCGAAAATCTGGAAAATTTAATAATGGATCTGCATTTAAAACACCTACCAGAGCTACATTTTTAAAATCCAATCCTTTGGTCAGCATTTGAGTCCCAACTAAAATCTGAACTTCCCCTTGAGTAAATGAATCTATAATGTTATCAAAAGATCGCTTTCCACGAGTACTGTCCCAATCCATTCTAGCAATCTGGTGATCAGGAAATAATTTATTTACTTGTTCTTCTATTTGCTGGGTTCCCATTCCCTTTAAATTAAGCGAATTACTTCCACAAGCACTGCAAGAAATTGGTTTAGCAATATGGTACCCACAATAATGACATCTTAATTGTTGATTATATTGATGGTAAGTTAAAGTAACATCACAATTGGTACACTGAGGAATATGTCCGCAGGTAAAACATTCCATAACTGGCGCATAACCTCTCCTATTTTGAAATAAGATGACTTGTTTATTGTTTTGTAAAACAGTCTGGATTGAAGTTATTAATTCTTTTGAAAAAAATCCAATCATTTCCTTTTTTTGATGTGCTTTTTTCAGATCTATACAATCGATCTTTGGCATTAAAATACCTCCAAATCTAGCTTTAATTTGTGCATAACCATATTTTTTTTGATCTACATTAAAACGGGACTCAATGGAGGGTGTTGCTGAGCCTAACAAAACCTTTGCGCCATGTATTTTCGCTAAAACAATAGCTGTGTCCCGAGCATGATATCTTGGAGCCGGATCAAACTGTTTAAAGGAACTCTCATGCTCTTCATCAACAATAATTAACCCTAAGTCTATAAAGGGAAGGAAAACTGACGAGCGCGCTCCTAAAATGATTTGAGCTTTTTCCTGCTTTTTGATGATATTATTCCAAACTTCTACCCGTTCATGAATTGAAAATTTAGAATGATAAACAACAACTTTAGAACCAAATCGAGCTTGTAACCGATGAATCATTTGGGAAGTCAAAGAAATTTCTGGAAGTAAATATAATACTTGCTTTTTTTTAGTCAGTACTTGTTCCATTAAATCAAAATATACTTCAGTTTTTCCAGAAGATGTTACCCCTTCGAGAAGAACAACATCTTGATTTTTAAATTCTTGTTCTAAAACATTGAATACTTCTTCTTGTTTTTCAGATAACTTAATTATACTTTTAGATGTAGATGGGACGAAAGGAATTCGATCTTCTTCAAAAAAAGAATCTCTCAAAATACCTTTATCTATAAGTGTCTTTAATGCTGAACTGTTAGATCTCGTTCGTTTTAATAAAGCTTTAACTTTAGTCCATTGTTTTAACTCTGTCTGCATGCTACATAGGCCCAATAAAAGTGCACTTTGACTTGGTGCTTTTGCAAGTAAATCGAATAATTCAGCTAATTTATCATCTAATCTATAAGCCTGGGCTATTTGAACATAACGAACACGTTTAGGTTTAAATTTTTCTTTTAATTCTTGATAAGATTGGATTAGACCTTTTTCGAGTAAGGACTGTATCATTGGAAAAATATGCTTATCATCTATAATTTTACGAATTTCATCAACAGCTAAGGTTTTCTTTTCTAGAGCTACATAAATAAGATATTCGTCATCAGAAAGATTCTCTTCATCAACTTGAACTTCATTGTTTTTTCGAATTAATGTTTCGCTTGTCAAAAGTAAAGCAGAGGGAAGCGCAGCTCTTAAAACAGATCCCATGGAGCACAAATAATATACTGACATCCACTCCCATAATTGAATTTGCTCTTGAGTTACAACTGGATATTCATCTAAAATCACTTGAATAGTCTTGGGCTCGTATATCTGAGGAGCGACTTTATGTTTAGCATAAACAATACCGGTATACACTTTGCTTTTACCAAAAGGAACTCCCACTCTAAACCCAGGTGTTAAAAAGTCGTATTCATCTTCAGTAACCCAATAAGTAAACGGTTTAGGAAGAGGTAACGGCAGCAATACGTCAATAAAAAAATGCATAAACTGATTTTTATTTATCTGATCTCCCGTTAGAAAATTGCCTGTTTAACTTATTTAAAGTTGCGTTGAGTTCGAATCCTAATAAAAGTAAAATAGAATTTATCCAAGTATATAACATGAATAATAATAAAGCACCTATTGAACCATATAGTTGATTGTATGTTGAGAATTGATCTACATATATGCCAAAAAGATAAGTACTAAGAATTAATAATAAAGTTGTCATAAAAGCTCCTGGTGAAAAAAATCGAGAAATTCTGCCTTCTAAGGTTCCAAAAAAATACAAGGTTGAAATAGATAAATAAGCCAAAATAAAAAAAAAGAATATTTGACCAGTCCGTATCCAATTAATTGTATTTGGAATAAAATCAGGAAGGTTTCTTATAAAATAGAGTTCAAAAAAAACAAAAAAAGCTACAGCTAGCATTAATAGAAATGCTAATAAAATACTTACTCCTATTGAAATTAAATATTGTCTGAAAAAATTTCTAGTAAGATCTACATGATAAGATTCCTCAAAACTAGCAAAAATAGCACTAACTCCATTTGCTGTTAAAAAAATTGATAAAATAAAAACAGAAGAAAGCAATCCCCCTCTAGGCTTACTCTGAATGTCTTGAAATATAGTAGTAAAAAAAGTATGTGTTTCTTGGGGTAGTAAGGCTTCAATAAACTCTAATAAAATAGAATCGAAATTTGAAATTGGTACAAAAGGAATTAAATTCAAAACGAATAATAAAAATGGAAATAGTGCCATGAAAAAGCTAAAAGAAACACTCCCTGCCCTTGCTGTAAAAGCTCCACGTAAAAGTCCTACTAGGTACATTTCTAATAAATCATAAAAAGAAAAACCATTTGCCCCTGGAAGTTTAATTAACTCCAATGCTTTAATCAATTGTCCTAATACAGGGATTTTTTTAAGTTTATCTTTCATAGCAACAAGGTTTACCAAAAATACTAATACCCAATCAACTTCTTACAGGTTAGATGATATTTTTAAATAAGAAAGGTATTTAAATTCTATTTAAATCAATAGTGAAATGAGTTTTGTAATTTTGTTTCATGGAAATAAAATTGATATGCATAGGAAAAACAGATGACCCTGATCTTCAAAAGCTAATTTCAAATTATGAAAACCGATTAAAACATTACATGAAATTTAAACTTCAAGTAATTCCTGACATTAAAAGTGCTAAAAATCTTTCGCAGGAACAGCAAAAAATAAAAGAAGCAGAATTAATCGAAAAACAAATCCGTAGTTCGGATATTGTAGTTTTGTTAGATGAAAATGGAAATGAATTTACATCCATGGGTTTTTCAGAATTTTTAAATAAAAAAATGTCCTCAGGTTGTAAGCGTATGATCTTTATAATAGGTGGACCTTATGGATTTACAGAATCATTTGTTAAAAGATACAAATCAAAAATTTCACTTTCTCAAATGACTTTTTCCCATCAAATGATTCGTCTATTTTTTATAGAGCAAATTTACCGTGCCAATACAATTCTTAAAAACGAACCCTATCATCATCAATAAAAACATCCTATGAAATTAGTATTTGCGACACACAACAAAAATAAACTTCAAGAAATTATAGAAATGGTCCCAGGAGGTATTGAGATTTTAAGTTTATCTGACATTAATTGTAATGAAGATATTGAAGAAACTGGATTGACATTAAAAGAAAATGCAAGAATAAAAGTTGCTTATGTAAAAGAAAAATATGGATTCGACTGTTTTTCTGATGATTCAGGACTAGAAATTGAAGCACTAAATGGAGCTCCAGGAGTCCATTCAGCTCGATATGCTGGTAATGACAAAAACAATGAAAGTAATATCCAAAAAGTATTGGATAACTTAATAAATTTAAAAGATAAAAGAGCTCAATTTAGGACAATAATCGCTGCTGATGTTATGGGTGAAAAGTTAATTTTTGAAGGTATTGTCAAGGGAAAGATAATCGATATTAAAAAAGGAAATAGTGGCTTTGGATATGACCCAATTTTTATTCCTGAAGGATACACACAAACCTTTGCTCAACTAGGTGAAAATATTAAGAATTCGATTAGTCACAGATCAAAAGCATTCAATTCTTTTATAAATAGCTTAAATACAGGTATTTAAATGGTATACATAAAAAGTTTAAAGGGAGTTTAACTCAAATAATAACATTAACTTTGCGGCAATGAAAACATTCCAAGAACTTGGTCTTAACGAAGCCTTACTCAAAGCAGTTCAAGACATGGGGTTTGAACACCCTTCAGAAGTACAAGAAAAAGCAATTCCAATCCTACTTGAAAAAGATACAGACATCGTCTCTTTGGCTCAAACTGGAACAGGAAAAACAGCAGCATTTGGTTTTCCAATGCTCCAAAAAATTGATTCAAAAAATAGAACTACTCAAGGTTTGATTCTTTCTCCAACACGAGAACTTTGTTTACAAATTACTCAAGAAATAAAAAATTATTCAAAGCATATTAAAGGTATTAATGTAGTTGCTATATATGGTGGAGCTAGTATCACAGACCAAGCTAGGGCTGTGAAGAAAGGAGCTCAAATTCTAGTAGCTACACCCGGTAGAATGCAGGATATGATCCGAAGAAAACTAGTAAATGTGTCTAAAATTGAATATTGCGTACTAGATGAAGCAGACGAAATGCTTAATATGGGCTTCTTTGAGGATATTACTGAAATTCTTTCTCATACACCTGATGATAAAAATACCTGGTTATTTTCTGCAACTATGCCTAAAGAAGTATCAGTTATTGCTAAAAAATTCATGCACAATCCTGAGGAAATTACAGTAGGTACTCGAAATGCAGGAACTAAAAATGTAAGTCACGAATACTATAAAGTAAGTGGTAGGGACCGATATCCTGCATTAAGACGATTAGCAGATGCCCATCCTGATATTTTCTCAGTAGTCTTTTGTAGAACAAAAAGGGACACGCAGAGCGTAGCAGAGAAACTAATTGAAGATGGTTATAATGCAGGAGCACTTCATGGTGATCTAAGTCAGAACCAAAGAGATTTAGTGATGAAATCATTTCGTAACAAACAAATTCAAATGTTAGTTGCTACTGATGTTGCTGCTCGTGGTATTGATGTTGATAACATTACTCACGTTATACATTATCAACTTCCTGATGAAATAGAAACCTACACACACCGGAGTGGAAGAACAGGTCGTGCTGGAAATCAAGGAGTCTCAATGATTATTGTTACACAAAGTGAATCTCGTAAAATCCGTGCGATTGAGAAAAAGATTCAGTTAAATATTGAGATGAAAAAAATTCCTACAGGAATGGAAATTTGTGAAACCCAACTATACTCTTTAGCTCAAAAAATAAAAAATACAACTGTAAATGAAGATATCTTAAATTACCTTCCCAAAGTTGAAGCTGAATTAGAAGAATTGAGTAAAGAAGAATTGATTCAACGTTTAGTTTCAGTAGAATTTGCTCGTTTTCATAATTATTACAAGAAATCTAAAGATCTAAATAGTAAATTCGAAGATAACCCCTCCGAAAAAATAAAACATAATAAAAAAGAAAGTACCCGATATTTCATAAACGTTGGAGAGCGTGATAATTATAATTGGATGGTTTTAAAAGATTTCTTAAAAGCTACTTTAGAAATTGACACAGATGATATCTTTCATGTCGATGTTATGGAAAGTTTTTCTTTTTTCAACACTCCAAAAAGTTTACAAGTAAAGGTTTTAGAAAAATTTACAGACTTTCAGTTACAAGGACGTTTTATTAATGTAGAGGTTTCTGAAAAAGCACCTAGAGGAAGAAGCGGTGGAAAAAGAAAAAGCTCTAATAGGAGTAGTGATTCCGGTGCAGGTGGCTATAAGAAAAAATTCAACTCATCTGAAGATTCAGTTGGTGGATATGACCGTAGAAAAAGAAGAAGTTTTGACAATAACCCTGATAAAAAAAGAAAAGAATCCTCAAGCTCACCTCGAAGATCTAAACCCGTTTACGGTGTAAAAGGTAATAAGCCTGATGGTTTTGGTAGAAAATCAAGAAACTAAATTTGTTGATTTTTTTAAAAAAAAGATATTTTTTCGGCTCAAACACTTTTCTTTATACTTTTACAATATGAGTTTTAAGATATTTAATGGTTTAATAGCATTCTGTCTGCTTTATTCAAATATGGCATTAACCCAAGATATTGAGCGTCAAATCCTCAGAGGAACAGTCGAAAATGAAGTTACAGAAATCATCATGAAAAGTGTTCATGTCCTTAATTTAAATACTATTGTAGGTTCAATTACTGATGAAAAAGGAGTTTTTGAAATTGAAGTTAAACCAAACGATACTTTATATTTTTCTTATTTAGGATATAAATCATTTAAGGTTGCAGTTACTCAAGATATGTTAAAGTTTGAAAATCCAAAATTTAAACTTACTGTTTTAGCTTTTGCACTAGAAGAAGTTGTTTTACGACCATATCAATTAACAGGATATTTAGCAATCGACGTTAAAAATGTTCCCTTAAATCCAGCAGGGCGATATAATATTCAAGGACTTCCTAGTAGCGGATATGAGGCGGGAAACAGAAATCGATCTTCAATATCCAAAGCATTAGGTTCTCTTTTTAACCCTGCTGACTTCCTGTACAACCTATTTGGAAAGAATCCAAAGCAAATGCGTAAGCTTAAAATGATGCGCGCAGATGATGAAATAAAAAATTTACTTGCATCTAAATTTGATAGAGAAGTATTGATTGAACTTTTGGGAATAAATAGGGTAAACATAGAAGAAATTTTAAGAAATTGTAACTATTCTAAAGATTTCATAAGAGAAGCGAATGATCTTCAAATATTAGAAGCAATTAGTGGATGTTACGAAGAGTTTAAGATTCTTCAACTGTAATATTAAAACTTTTTTTTTAAAGAAACTTTCCTTTTTAATGTATTTCTTTCTCGAAAAATCAAGATTGTCAATAAATAATGGATTCATATATATATATTAGAAAAACTAATTAAATTGAAAATCCACAGAGTTCTATTTACATTTTAGCCCTTTTTTTTGACAAGTTCTAAAGTTTTAAAAAAAAAAGAAAGTAATAGGAAAATATGTCGGAAAATACGATGTCATTAATACCAAAATAAATAGAATACTAGCCTTTTAAGGTCTAAATAGATTCAATATGTTATAAATACTACTCGACGCTCAAAAATTGATATACATTTAAAATTACTCTTAGACAAATCCCCCAATTTTGATTTATTTTTTAACAGAAGAACCGTATCTTTGGTTTTTAATTTAAAGCTATGAAAATTAATACACTCAATGCAATATCACCAATAGATGGTCGCTATAGAATAAAGACTAAAAGTCTTTCTCCATTCTTTTCTGAAGAAGCTCTCATTCGATACCGTGTAAGGGTTGAAATAGAATATTTCATTACTTTATGCGAAGTTCCTTTGCCATAACTAAAATCATTTAATCCTTCTCTTTTCGATGAACTCCGATCTATTTACCAACATTTTACTGCAGACGATGCTCTTGAAATAAAATCAATTGAGAAGAATACCAATCACGATGTAAAAGCTGTTGAGTATTTCATAAAAAAAGAATTTGACAAACTTGAACTTCAAGAATTTAAAGAATTTATCCATTTTGGATTAACTTCTCAAGACATAAATAATACTGCTATTCCACTATCTATCAAAGAAGCTATAGAAAAAGTATATTTACCAGAATTAGATAGTTTAATTGATGCACTTAGGATATTGGCAAATGAGTATAGTGAAGTTCCTCTTCTAGCCCGTACTCATGGACAACCGGCTTCTCCTACAAGATTAGGAAAAGAAATAGATGTATTTATTAATCGAATTGAGCACCAAAGAGAATCTCTGATTGCTATTCCAAGTGCAGCTAAATTTGGAGGTGCAACTGGTAATTTTAATGCTCATCATGTTGCATATCCAGAAACTAACTGGAAAGTATTTGGAACCCATTTTGTGGAAAATAGTCTTGGTTTACACCACTCTTTTCCTACGACACAAATTGAACATTACGACTATTTCGCGGCTCTATGTGACTGCCTTAAAAGGATCAATACTATAATCATTGATTTAAATAGAGATTTTTGGACATATATTTCTATGGATTATTTTAAACAAAAGATTCTTGATGGAGAGGTAGGGTCTTCAGCAATGCCTCACAAAGTAAATCCTATTGACTTTGAAAATTCTGAAGGAAACTTAGGGATTGCTAACGCTCTTTTTGAGTATTTTTCTGCAAAATTACCAATCTCTAGACTTCAAAGAGATCTTACAGATAGTACTGTTCTCAGAAATATAGGTACTCCATTTGGACATTCGCTTATTGGATTTCTTTCAACTAAGAAAGGGTTGAGTAAACTTTTACTTAATAAAGTAAAGATAAAAAAAGACTTAAACGACAACTGGGCAGTTGTTGCTGAGGCTATTCAAACCATTTTAAGACGCGATGGATATCCAAATCCTTATGAGGTTCTTAAAAGACTTACTCGAACTAATCAAGAAATTAATCAAGAATCTTTACATACGTTTATTGATGAACTTGATGTTGATTCGAAAATAAAAGCAGAATTAAAAAAAATCACTCCTTTTAACTATACAGGGATCTAATTTATCTCTTTTAGAAACTTACCGCCAGGAATATCTATTATTTCTGTTAAAAACGCCAATTGATTTAAATCAATGCTTCCTTTAATAGAAAGAAGTATAAAATCTAAATTAGAAACCTCTAATCCTTCTTGATGGACTAGTCTATGAGCACCTTTGACAAACATGACTAATCTTTCAACTTTAACATCATCAGATCCATAAACTACACTAAACTTTACTTCTACTTCTTTCTCAGAAATGTTCATATTAGATTCTAAAACTGTTTGTGATAATTCATTATTTAACCAGACTTCCATTTCTTCTGCTATTTCAGTATTTTTTGTGCTCAAAACTTTAAAATGTTCCATACTCTGAACCATTTGAATAAAACCGTCCATTTTTGGATCTCCCGAATTTAAACTCAATTTACCCAGCATTTCAAACATTTTTGGACTAACACTTAGATAAGAAACTGCAGGATTTTTTTGATATTTATCAAAAATATCTTGAGCGATTAAAAGCTTTATATTTAATAAAAGTAAGAGAACAATAATATGATTTTTCATTTTGAATAATTTTTGTATAGTACAAGTATAAGGATATATTTTAAAATGTATTATTATTCAAAAAGAGTTCCTTAAATTTATATTTTAAAAGTTAGAAATACTATGAAAAAGTTAAATTCCTATCCCCTTTTATTTTTCACTTCCATATTATTTAGTTGTGCCTCGGAAGATAGAGATGATTCAATAATAACTGTGCCAAGCAAACCAATCATAGGTGATACTAATTCTAATACAACTTCTCAGACTTCGGTTGAAGCAACTACAAATCTTCACATTAATGATTTTATATGGGAAGGGTTAAATACATATTATTATTGGCAATCAGATGTAGACGATCTAGATGATTCCAAAACAAACAATTCAGCTGATTACACTAATTTTTTAGGAAAATTTTCAGATCCTTCTGATTTTTTTGATAGTCTTAAATACAAAGATGATCGGTTTAGTTGGATTGTAGATGACTATGAGGATCTTGAGAATCAACTTGCTGGGATTTCTGCTTCTAACGGAATGAAATTTATACCTTTTATTCAATGTTCTGGTTGTACCAAAGTTAACGCTATGGTTACCTATGTTTTACCCGACTCAGATGCTTCAGCAAAAGGAATTGAACGTGGAGATATAGTAATCACTATAGATGGAATAAGTATAAATATAGATAATTATCGTGAGCTACTATATGGCGATGATATGACTTATAATGTTGGTCTAGGAGAATACAATCAAAATACACAAACATATGAAAGTACAGGCGAGTCAGTGGTTTTAGATAAGGTTGAAAATTTTCAAGAAAATCCAATTCAAAAAAATATAGTTCTAGAAGAAGGGAATCGTAGAGTCGGGTATTTGATGTATAATAAATTTTCAAGTGGTCCTGATTCTGAGTTTGATAATAAACTTGTTGAAGTTTTTTTAGATTTTGCTTCTCAAAATGTTACTGATTTAGTACTTGACTTAAGATATAATGGTGGTGGTTCTATTAGAACTTGCCTATATTTAGCGAGTATGATTACAGGTCAGTTTACTGGAGACGTTTTCGCGCAACAAATATGGAATTCAAAGTTGATGGAATATTTTAATAGTCTAAATAACAATTCGGATCCCGATGATGATTTTGAATTAAATGATTATTTTACAAATAGTACGACTGATGGAGTATCATTACCTGGATTAAACTTAACTACCCTCTACGTATTAACTACGAACAGAAGTGCTTCTGCAAGCGAAATGTTAATTAATGGACTAGCTTCACATATAAATGTAATTCAAATAGGAGGAACAACAGTTGGTAAAAATGTAGGGTCAATAACACTTTATGATTATTCAGATGTTGGGACCAGAGTTAAAGATACCACACATAGATATGCAATGCAGCCAATTGTTCTCAAAATTGCCAATAGTGTTAATTATGCTGATTATAATGATGGTCTTACTCCAGACATTGAACTTAGAGAGTCTCCATATAACTTAGGAGTTCTTGGATCACCAAGCGAATTGTTTTTATCGGAAGCATTAAACAGGATTAATGGATCTGGAAAGCATATTATCTTTAAAGAAAATTCTACAATTTATTTACAAGATCCTGAATTTGATTTAATAAATAGTATGCATATTGATTTTCCTCAAGGAAAATTAAAAAATTTGCTCAAAAGCCAAAATTAAATCCAATTCTAAAATTTCGTCCTTGCGTACTGTAATTTTCAATTTCAATATAGTTTTTATCAAAAACATTTGATAGAATAAAAAAGGCTGTTAAATTATGATTTTTAAAAGTTTGGGTTAACTTCAAATCTAGCAGTGCATATGAATCTAATTCTGTTTCGCTTAAACTTATTCTATTTCCAATATATTGGATACTTGCATTCATGTGTGATGATGCACTTAAACCATAATCAAAAACCCCGCCTAACGCCTGCTTAGGAAGGTTTATCAGATTACCTCCTGTAGTTTCGTTGTAAGTATAATTAAATCTAAAATCAACAGTATCAAAAAGCTTCTTTTGATATTCAAACTCTATTCCGTTATATTCGTTTTTTTCAGTTGAATTTCCATAACGATAATTTAAGTAATCGTAAATAAGCTTTGGGTTTTCTGTTCTTCTAAAGACTACTAAAGATACTTTGTTGTCCCCATCTACCAATTCAGAACCAATTTCAAAAGTTGTATTTTCCTCAGGCTCTAATTCTAAATTTCCAGAATAAGAATCATGAAGTTGATATAAGCTAGGTGGAATAAAAGCTGAACTTAAAGATGAAAATAGCTTAAGACTCTTTTCATTACTTAACTTTAAAGAATAACTTGGATTTATACTATAGGTTTGATGGTTACCGTATATTTCATGTACATTAAATCGTGAACCTGTATTAATATTTAATCCAAAAGTTGATAAATAAACAAAATTAAAATAAAGATCGTTTTGCGCTACAGATGGAACACCTTTGTATGTTGATTTTTGGTGAGAATACCCAAAAATAGCATAAAACTTTTGTTTAAAAATATACTTATTAAAAATATCCAATGAAATATTAGATGCTTCAGAAAGTCTAGGAAAACTATCTTGAAAATCTCTATTTGTGGTTTGAAAACCTAATGATGCATTCAAACTTCCTTTTTCATAAGAATAAGATGAATTCCAAGAAAAGCGTTCTAAATCTGTTTTTAAAATAAAATCAGCATCTTCAACAGGGAAACTATTATCATAATCTGAAATAATATAATCTTTATTATAAGAGAAATTCCAAATAATAGATTTACCCTTTTTCCCTAATTGAAAACCAAGATTAGATCGGTTAAAACGATCTAGCTCATCTCCATTTGAAACAGAGCTAAGTCCCTCTATATTTAAAGAAGCTACACTGAATTTATAAATAAAATTGTTTTGTGTTCCATTTAAGGTGGCAAAACTGGAGAGATAACTAAACCGATTTAAAGGAGTATCAGCTGCTTGTTGTGAACCAATATAAGAGCCGAAATTAGTTGATATTATTTTATTTGATTTTCTAGTTCTTATATTGATAACTCCTGTTGAAGCAGAGCTTCCATATAAAGTACTTGCTGCACCTTTTACAATTTCTATAGATACAATATCTGAAAGATTTATAAAATTCAAATCAAAATCATTGTCAATTCTTGATGGATCAGAAACCCGAACCCCATCAATTAAAATTAATACTTGACGATTTCTACCTCCTCGAATTGAAAGATTAAGATTCTGACCTGCAGCAGATCGAGCACCTATTATATTAATTCCTCCATAGGTCTGCAATAGTTCTGAAAGACTTCTTCCTTGATAGTTTTTTATTTCTTTCTCAGAAATTTTAATCACATTCTTACCGGATTGAGATCTCTTCATTTCAAATCGAGAATCTACTACAACGACTTCTTCTAATAAATTATCTGGATTTATTAATTCTTCTTGATTAGTAATAATTTTTTTTTGTGAAAATCCCATGAAAGATAATAACAGCAAAAAAAAACCTAATAAAAATTTAGGATACATAAAATAAATTTAACAGGATAACCAAAATATAAATGACCCAAAACCCTTATCCCGAAGATCTTAAAACATTATAATATGGCAGGTATCCTGACTTACTTTACTTAATGACCTTCCCATTCAGTGAACAGTGGCGAAGCATTAATAAAACCTCGACATGAGGCAAAAGTTTACAGTTGCGGGAACAGTCTTGGATTCTAACCAAATTCCCTTTTAATCCTGATTAAAATCAGGAACCAAACTACATTATAAAATTAAGTTAATTAAATGATTTAAAATAAAATGAAACAACTTAATTGGAAATAAAAAATAGCTGTAATTTTAAGCCTCGTGAAAAAAACCTTTGTTATAATATCAAGTTTTTGGGTATTTTTTGGATGTACAGAAACCAAAAATAAATCAACCAATACAAATTATGCAGAATATGCAACAGGTTTTCATATTGAAAATAAAGGATCATATAATATACTTACATTAAAAAATGTAATTCCAAATTCACAAAAATCATATAGATATATTTTAATTTCGGATGACAAAAAAATTCCGAAAAATATTGATTATCACGGAATAATAAGAACTCCGCTTGAGCGTATTATTGCTACTTCAACTACTCACATTGCTTTCCTAGAGGAACTAAATGCAACTGATATTCTTGTTGGATTTCCAGAAACAAAATATATTTCATCCCCCCAGTTAAGAAAAAAAATTGAGCTAGGTGAAATAGTTGATGTAGGTAAAAGTCAGCAATTAAATATTGAAAGAGTACTGAATTTAAATCCTGACTTAATCCTGAGTTTTGGAGTTGAAAGCATTGACAATTCATTGAATCGCTTTAATGTAAAAGGGATCCCTTCAGTTTTTATTGGTGAATGGAATGAACAAAGTCCCCTTGGACGAGCAGAATGGATTAAGGTATTTGGAGCTTTATTAAAAAAAGAAAAAAAAGCAGATTTTTTATTTTCTGAAATTAAAAGAAAATATAATGAAACTAAAAATTTAGTGACTCAAATTAAGAAAAAGCCTACTGTTTTAGCAGGAGCTATATATCAAGACGCTTGGTATCTTCCCGGAGGAAATAGTTATCTAGCTCAACTTTTAGAGGATGCCAATACAAATTACCTATGGAAAGAAAATAACAATACAGGTAGTTTAGTTCTAAGTGTTGAAGCTGTTTTAGAAAAAGGACAAGATGCCGATTATTGGTTTGCTCCAGGGCAACATACTTCCTACTCGATTCTGAATCAAGAACACACATTGTATTCAAGATTCAAGGCAACTCAAACTAAAAAAATTTTTACCTATTCATTGATAAAAGGTAGTACTGGTGGTATTTTATTTTTTGAATCTGGGGCTTGTCATCCAGATCTTGTTTTAAAAGACATAATTCATCATCTTTACCCAGATTTAATCGATTCATATAAACCATCTTATTTTCTTCCTTTAAATGACTGAAATCAAAAACTACAAAGGTTTTTTTATATTCCTCATAGGAATATTATTCCTCTGTATAATTATCAATTTAAGTCTCGGATCAGTTAATATACCTCTCTGGGAAGCTGTTAAAATAATACTCGGTTATCCTACAACAAAACCAACTTTTGAATACATTCTTTTAGATTATAGACTTCCAAAAGCAATAACAGCATTACTTACAGGAGGTAGTTTAGGTGTTTGTGGCTTAATGATGCAGACTTACTTCAGGAATCCACTAGCAGGCCCTTATGTTCTTGGAATTAGTTCAGGAGCTAGCCTTGGAGTCGCTCTACTAATCATGGGGAGTTCTATCTTTGGAAGCTGGTTTGTTTTTGATGAAATAGGATTTCGTTGGGCAATTATGATAGCATCTAGTTTAGGAAGTCTTTTAGTATTTAGCCTTATTCTTATTGCTTCGGTTAAATTAAAAAATAGTACATCGCTTTTAATTTTAGGTTTAATGTTTGGAAGTTTTACAGCTGCAATTGTTAATATTTTAATGTTTTTTGGAAGTAAAGAGGCTCTTCAAAAATATATATTTTGGTCTTTCGGAAGTTTAGGTAATATAAATAGCTCTGAACTGAAAATTCTTAGTTTGGTTATATTTTTAGGGCTTATAATGTCAGTTTTAGCAATTAAAAACCTTAATAGTCTTCTTTTAGGAGAAACTTATGCTCAGTCTGTTGGAGTATCTCTTAAAAAAAGCCGTCACTTAATAGTCTTATCAAGTAGTCTACTAGCTGGAGCTTCTACTGCTTTTATTGGTCCAATAGGATTTATTGGACTTGCATCTCCACATTTAGTTAGACTTTTAATTCCTTCAACAAGTGATCATAAAATTATTCTACCAGCTGTTTTCTTGGGTGGCGCATTACTACTTTTAATTTGTGATTCTATAGCTCAAATTCCAGGTAGTCCAGAAGTCTTACCAATTAATGGGATAACTTCTTTAATTGGAGCTCCCTTAATTATACTACTTATTTTACGACAAAGAAATTAAGTCATGATTCTACTCAAAAAACTTACTACAGGCTTCAGTTCAAATGGAAAATCTAAGGAAATCTCTAAGGAGATTGAACTGACTATTGAAAAAGGTACTTTAATCGGAATTCTAGGAAGTAATGGGATAGGCAAAAGTACACTTCTTAAAACTTTGGGAGGATTTGAAAATCCATTGAGTGGTAATGTAATAATTGATGGAAAATCTGTATACCAAATGACTCCTCTGGAAAGAGCTAAAAGCTTGAGTATTGTTTTAACAGAAAGAAAAATATCTGGGGAACTTCTTGGAAAAGAAGTAATTCAATTAGGGAGACAACCCTATACCAATTGGATCGGAACTCAAAAAGATAAAGATCGTAATTTTGTTTCTGAAATCATCAAACAAATGAATGTTGGTGCACTTAATGATAAAAAAATCAAAAAAATGAGTGATGGAGAAATTCAAAAAATTCTTTTAACGCGAGCATTAGCTCAAAATACATCAATTGTTTTATTAGATGAGCCCAGTGCTCATTTAGACTTATATAATAAAGCATTATTGTTCCAGAAAATTAAAACGATAGTAACTAAAAATGGAAAAACAGTGCTTTTTACCAGTCACGATCTTAATAGTGCAATTCAAATATGCGATAAAATATTACTCCTTTTAGCCGATCGATGGGAATTTGGCACTCCAGAAGAATTAATTAAAAAAGGTATTTTTCAATCAGTTTTCCCAAAAGAAATTATCAGTTTTGATCCCATTATTAAACAATTCAAAATCTGTATTTAGAATATTATTTAGTTAAATACATTTTACGCCTAGAGTATAAATCATAAAACTGATCATCTTTTAAGCTATCAATAAATAAGATACTCTCTCCTGTACTTTTCATTTCTGGTCCAAGCTGCTTATTCACATTATGGAATTTATTAAACGAAAAAACAGGTTGCTTAATTGCATATCCTTTTAATTGAGGATTGAAGTTGAAGTCCTTAACCTTTTTTTCTCCTAGCATTACCTTAGTCGCATAATTCACATAAGGCTCTTTATATGCTTTTGCAATAAAAGGAACTGTTCGGGAGGCTCTTGGGTTTGCTTCTATAATAAATACTTTATCATTTTTTATAGCAAATTGAATATTAATTAGACCAACGGTTTTCAACTCTTTTGCAATTCTTACAGTATGATCTTTTATTTGTTGAATAACAAACTCTCCTAAATTAAATACAGGAAGGGTTGCGTTGGAATCTCCAGAATGTATTCCACAAGGTTCAATGTGTTCCATAATACCTATAATATAAACATCTTCGCCATCGCAAATAGCATCTGCTTCAGCTTCAATTGCTCCATCAAGATAATGATCTAACAACAGTTTGTTGTTTGGAATTTTTCGAAGCAAATCTACTACATGTGTTTCTAATTCTTCTTTATTAATGACAATTTTCATTCCTTGACCACCTAGGACGTAGGAAGGTCTTACTAAAATCGGGAAATCTAGTTCGTCTGCTATAGCTAAAGCTTCATCAGCATTTTCAGCAACTCCAAAATCTGGATAAGGAATGTTGTTCTCTTTCAAAAGAGTTGAAAAACTCCCACGATCTTCAGCTAAATCTAATGCTTGGAAACTAGTTCCTATTATTTTAACTCCATATCTTTCTAACTTTTCAGCAAGCTTCAAAGCGGTTTGTCCCCCTAACTGAACAATCACTCCTTCAGGCTTTTCGTGTTGAATGATATCATAAATATGTTCCCAAAAAACAGGTTCAAAATATAATTTATCTGCAACATCAAAGTCGGTTGAAACAGTTTCAGGGTTACAATTAATCATAATAGTTTCATAACCACATTCTGAAGCTGCTAAAACTCCATGAACACAACAGTAATCAAATTCAATTCCCTGTCCAATTCGATTTGGTCCAGAACCTAAAACTACTATTTTCTTTCGATCTGAAACTATACTTTCATTATCACTGAAAGGCTCTTGATCTTTGAATTGCATTTTTTCTTCAAAAGTAGAATAGTAGTAAGGTGTTTTTGCAGAAAATTCTGCAGCACAAGTATCAACTAATTTATAAACTCTTTGAACTCCCATTCTAGATCTACATTTATAGACCTCACTTTCCATACAATCTAGCATATGAGCAATTTGTCGGTCTGCAAATCCTTTTTGCTTAGCTTCTAACAATAATGATTTTTTGATGTTATCTATAGAATAATTTGAAATCTCCTTTTCTAGAGCATATAACTCCTCATATTGTCTTAAGAACCACAAATCTATCTTAGTGATTTCGTGAATTCTACTTAAAGGAATTCCCATTTGAATTGCGTCGTATATAACAAATACTCGATCCCAACTAGCATAGGTGAGTTTCGAAATAATTTGATCATAGTTGGTATATCCTTTTCCGTCTGCTCCTAATCCGTTTCGTTTAATCTCCAGAGATTGTGTGGCTTTATGAAGAGCTTCTTGAAACGATCTACCAATTCCCATAACTTCTCCTACTGACTTCATTTGAAGTCCAAGAGTTCTGTCAGAACCTTCAAATTTATCAAAGTTCCATCGGGGTATTTTAACAATTACATAATCGACTGTAGGTTCAAAAAGAGCTGAGGTTGACTTGGTAATTTGATTTTCTAATTCATCTAAAGAATAACCTATTGCTAATTTAGTTGCTATTTTTGCAATCGGATATCCTGTAGCTTTAGATGCTAAAGCGGAAGATCTTGACACGCGTGGATTAATTTCAATTGCAATAATGTCTTCATTTTCATCAGGACTAACTGCAAACTGAACATTACAGCCGCCTGCAAAATCTCCAATACTTCGCATCATCTTAATTGCCATATCACGCATACGCTGATAAGTGGTATCAGATAGTGTCATTGCAGGAGCAACTGTAATTGAATCTCCCGTATGAATCCCCATTGGATCCATATTTTCTATTGTACAAATTATAACAACATTATCATTTTTATCTCGAAGGAGTTCTAATTCATATTCCTTCCATCCAACCAGAGCTTTATCTATAAGTACTTCGTGAATTGGAGAGGCCTCCAAACCTCTAGTCAGCAGTTCATCAAACTCTTCAGCGTTGTGCACAAAAGCAGCACCTGTACCTCCTAAAGTAAATGAAGGACGAATTACAATTGGAAATCCAAATTTTTGAGTAATTTCTTTTCCTTTCAAAAAAGAAATTGCAGTTTCTGCAGGTGCAACAGGAATATCGATTCGTTTAAGTAATTGTTTAAACTGCTCCCTATCTTCAGTAATATTAATTGCATCAATATCAACACCGATAAGTTCAACATCAAAATCTTTCCATATACCTTTTTCATCGGCTTCAATACATAAATTCAGAGCAGTTTGACCTCCCATAGTTGGAAGAACAGCGTCAATATTGTGTATTTTTAAAATCTCTATAATTGATTTTGTTGTCAATGGTTTTAGATAAACATAATCTGCCATCGTCGGGTCAGTCATGATGGTGGCAGGATTAGAGTTTATTAATACAGTGATTATTCCATCATCCCTCAAAGAGCGAAGTGCTTGAGTCCCTGCATAATCAAATTCACATGCTTGACCAATAATTATTGGACCAGATCCAATGATAAGTACAGTATTAAGGTTTTGTTTTTTGGGCATTGGTATTGAAAGTTAAATATAATAAAAAAAAAAGGTGTTACTTATAAAAAAGTAACACCTTAAGTTTAAATGATTTGATTCATTATTTTTTATGTCTTGGCTCAGAAGATACAGATACTTTTTTACGTCCTTTAGCTCTTCGGCTTGCTAAAACTTTACGCCCGTTAGCTGAAGCCATACGATCTCGAAAACCATGCTTATTTCTTCTTTTTCTCTTTGAGGGTTGAAATGTTCTTTTCATAAAATATAAGTTTGAATAAAGACTTATGTCTTGCTTTTAAAAGCGTGAGCAAATATACGATAACTTTTATTTTAGACAAGTGTTTTTAAAAAACTATATCCTTAAAATAAAAATAATATAACTTGAAAAGAACTAAAATTAAGGAGTTTAAAGGTCGCTTTATTTAATGAGATGATTATGAAAACTCTTCTTGAGGCATTATTAAAAATTAATGATTAGTTTTTTGTTAGCTTTGTGAAAAATAATTTAAATATGTTCCCTAAAATTATAAAACTTATTCTTGCTGTCATTATATCAGTATTTAGCATATATCAATTTTATGAAGGAGCCATTGGTAACGGCATTTTTCTTCTGCTCATTTCAGCTATGTTCATTCTGCTTTACTATAAAAATGAGTTTATTTTACTTGCTTTTTTAAAATTAAGAAAACAAGATTTTGAAGGCACTTTGAGGTGGTTAAATAGAATTTCGAGCCCAGAACAAAATTTAGTTAAAAAACAACAAGGTTACTTTAATTACCTCCACGGAATTATACTATCACAAACAAACCTTACAAAAGCAGAAAAGTATTTTAAAAAATCAATCGAATTAGGATTGTCAATGGATACTGACTTAGCCATGGCTAATTTGAGTCTATCTGGAATATACATGCAGAAGAGGAGAAAAAGAGAAGCTACTCTGATGCTTAATAAAGCTAAAAAACTTGATACACAAGGGGTATTATCTGGTCAAATTAAGCAAATTCAACAACAAATGAAGCGAATCTAAGAACCTAATTCTTTGTTTTTCGGAATTTTAACATGGTACAACTTTCTAGATTTATTATTCAGGTGATTTTGAAGTAACCAAGGGTTATGAATTTTAATCTGCTTGTAGTTTATACCCATATTCTTTGCGAAACTAGCTAAATTAGTTATTGCTGTATCCACTTCAATGATATGAACAGGGATCTCTTTATATAAGTCTTCAGTATCATATACAAAGCCATATTTTAGTGGGTTAGAGAGAATTTCTTTAGTTGCCAAAATTCGAAAAACGTATCGCTTGGTTTCGTTGTTTAACAATAAATCGTAATACGAATCGACTTGTTGCTTTTTAAGCAACCTGTCTATTCCAGAAATTCCTCTGTTATATGCGGCGGCGGCTAGTGTCCAAGAGCCTAATCTATTTTTTGCCTTCTTTAAATAAGTACAAGCTAAACGAGTAGAAAACTCTATATTATATCGTTCATCTACATTAGTATTTATTTCAAGTTTCATTTCACGACCTGTTGTTTTCATAATTTGCCAAAATCCTTTAGCTCCAGCTGGAGAATTAACATTTTCAAGACCACTTTCAATTACAGCTAAATATTTAAAGTCATCTGGTAGTCCTTCTTCATCGAGAATTCGCTCAATCAAAGGAAAATACTTATTGCTACGTTTAATCATCAACATCATGTTCGACTGCCAGTAAGTATTAATTAATAACTCTTTATCCATTCGTTCGAAAAGGTCTGGATCTTCTAGAGAAACTGTTTCTCCTGCAAAAGTATATTCAGATGCAATATCTAATGCATAAACCTTAGAATGTTCAATCATTCCGTAAGACTTAAAAGCACTTTTACTTTTCAGTAAACTTGAACTCAATAACATCAAAGTACTTATAATAAGAAGTGATCCGATAAAAATATTATTTTTAGTTTTCATTTATGTTTATTAAAATAATATTTTAGGTAATTTACTATTAAACCATTGTGATTTTGCTAAAATCATTGCATGTGTTCCGTTTGGTAAGGTATGAAGATGCTGCGTTTTTATTATGTTTTTAAACGGAAATATCGTGTCTTTATCTCCCTGGATATGAATAACCTCAGAATCAAAGACTTCCTGTTTCCAATTCACTAGTGCATGAACTGCCCATTTTAAGTAATCTGGATTACGTTCCGATAAATACTTTTGATATAAATCTACCTTGCGTTCAATTGAAGTTCCAAATACAAAAAGGGCTAAACTTTCTAAATTTTCAATCCATTGAGTAGGTAATAGTTTATGTGCATTTGTTTTTTTTGAAAAAGTCATTGAGAAAGGAAACTCTTTATTCGACTTAACACTAGAAACAATAACTACCTTATGACATTTAATGTACTTTGCCATTTCCTGAACTAAAACTCCTCCAAAAGAAACTCCAAATAAAATAGGGTCTTTATGCGTAACTCGTTCACACATTCTCAGTGCGTAACTTTCTATTGATTCCTTAGGTTCTGGGGTAATCCAAGACAAGTAAATTACCTCATAAGAAGCTGACAAATCAATAAACTCAAATATCTTTGGACTTGCTGCCATTCCAGGCATTAGATATAGCCCTCGCTTAATATTATTGTTTTTTAGATAATTTTTCATTGTTACTTATTTAACAAATATTTTGTATCTTTGAATTCGTTTGATAAATATCGTTAAATATAATATATTTCGAAATTATCTGACACCATAAGCATACCTTGGCCTTTAATTTTTGAATTTAACTAAATCAACAAAACATGAGTCAACTTACCCTCGAAAATAATGAATTTTTACGCCAATTTGAAGTTGTTGTAAACGGTTCTATGGCACGAATTGAGTATGCTGAACAAGAACGTAAAATTTTTTTAACTAAATTAATTGTTCCTGAAGAAATTGAATCTATAACTTTCAGAGATGAGTTTATAAAAACTGTTCTTGATTTTGTAGCTGAAAAAAAAATGAAAGTTGTACCAACTAATCCTGAAATAGCTGGATTTTTAAGAAAAAACAAAAGCTATAAAAATCTTTTACCAGTAGGGATTAAGTTATAACAGACTAATTCTTACAAAACCTTCTTCATCAATTTTCTGTAATTCTGCATTATGCAAAGTATTAACTAAACTTGGATCCCAAGGCATTCTTACTTTAATATAGTTGTCTGTAAATCCAGTTATGTAACCCATTTTATTTTCTCCTTCGAAAAGAACAACTCTTGATGTTCCTAATTGGGATGTGTAAAAGTGATGTTTTTTCTTTACCGAAAGACCACGTAACATTTTACTGCGTTTTGCTCTGACTTGCTTAGAAACAATATTTCCCATTGATGCTGCTACTGTATTTGATCTTTCTGAATATGAAAAAACGTGTAAATACGATATATCCATATCTACTAAAAAAGCATATGTCTTTAAAAACTCCTCTTCTGTTTCTCCAGGAAATCCAACAATCACATCAACTCCAATACATGCATGAGGCATTACTTCTTTTATAGCTCTTACACGATCTAAATATAGTTGAGATAAGTAGCGGCGGCGCATTTGTTTTAGGATAACATCACTTCCGCTCTGAAGCGGAACATGAAAGTGCGGAACAAAAACATTGCTTTTACCTACAAATTCAATCGTTTCGCCTTTTAATAGATTAGGCTCTATTGACGAAATTCGAATGCGGCTAATCCCCTCAACTCTGTCCAAAGCTTTTACAAGATCAAGGAAAGTGTGTTCGTGTTTTTTAGTTCCAAATTCCCCTTTTCCGAAATCACCAATATTAACTCCAGTAAGAACAATTTCCTTAATGTCTTGGACTACAATTTTTTTAGCATTCTCAATTACATTATCTAAAGCATCGCTTCTAGAGATTCCGCGTGCTAAAGGAATTGTACAATAGGTGCATTTATAATCACACCCATCTTGAACCTTCAAAAAAGCACGTGTACGGTCGCTTGTAGAAAAACTAGTGGTATATTGAGTTACAGAATCTATTTCGCAAGAATGTATGGCGCTAATTTCTTTTTTAGTCAAATCATCTAGATACTGTGTTAATTTGAATTTTTCTGAAGCACCTAAAACCAAATCCACTCCAATAACATCAGCCAAAGCTTCTGGTTGTAACTGCGCATAACAACCAATAGCTGCAACAAATGCATCCTGATTTTGCTGCAAAACTTTTGCAACCAAAGCTTTGAAACGCTTTTCTGCATTTTCGGTAACAGAGCAGGTATTAATAACATACACGTCGGCTGGATCTTCAAAAGCAACACGTTGATAATGTTCTTCAGAAAAATCACCCGCTATTGAAGCTGTTTCAGAGAAATTAAGTTTACAACCTAAAGTATGAAAAGCAACACGTGTTTTTTTTACTAGTAGCGTGGGATTAGCAGTCAATGAATTCAAATTATATATAAAAAAGGTTATTTTTGAAGTAAATATACTAATTTGATTTACAAGTTCAATACCAAGTTAAACTTCCACCTTTTTTGCAAGATTTTGCCTTTACTTTGTCTGTTTCTTTATGGTTGTGCCTCAAAAATATCAACTAATAATCATGATGTTTTTAGGTACAATGAATTTAGAAACATCACCTCCTTAGATCCTGCTTTCGCAAGAAATCCACAGAATATATGGCCAATTCAGCAACTTTTTAATGGATTGGTTCAATTAGATGATTCATTAAACATAATACCGGAAATTGCTGAATCATGGAATATAAGTACAGATGGGAAAAAATACACTTTTAAACTTCGGGAAGATGTTTACTTCCATGAGTCCCATGTTTTTGGAGAATCCATGACAAGAAAAGTCAACGCAGAGGATTTTGTTTATAGTTTTGACAGATTAAAAGATGAAAAAACAGGCTCCCCTGGCGGTTGGGTTCTCCAAAATGTTTCGGGTTACAAAGCCATAAATGATCACGAACTCTTAATTGAGCTAAAGCAACCGTTTCCAGCTTTTTTAGGGTTACTAACCATGCGCTATTGCTCGGTTGTTCCTGGAGAAGGAATTTCATTTTTTAATGAAGATTTTCGTTCAAACCCTATAGGAACTGGCCCTTTTAAGTTTAAAAAATGGGAAGAGGATGTAAAACTTGTTCTTCGAAAAAATAATAGCTATTTTGAACAGGATGAAAACGGAGATCAAATCCCTTATTTAGAGGCAATAGCGATTAGTTTTTTACCTGATATTCAAAGTGAATTCATGATGTTTATTCAAGGGAAGTTTGATTTTTTAAACTCTCTAGACACCTCTTATAAAGATGACTTACTTACCCCATTAGGACAACTTCAAGAAAAATATAAAAATATTATTAATATGGAAAAAGGCCCATATTTAAATACAGAATACATAGGATTTTATTTAGAATCAGATAACAAAGCGATACAGTCTCAAAAAATAAGGGAGGCAATGAATATTGGCTTTGATCGTGAAAAAATGATTTTATTCTTACGAAACACAATTGGATTTCCAGCTTTTCAAGGTTTTATTCCAAAAGGATTACCAGGTCATGGAAATCAGAACCTCAGAAAGTACAATCCTAAGTTAGCACAAACCTTGGTTCAAGAATTTATTGAAGAGTTCAACGAACAACCTAAGATTAAACTGGCGACTGATGTGAATTATCTCGATATATGCGAATACTTACAACGAGCCTATCAAAACATTGGAATCGAGGTAACTATTGATCTTATGCCTACGGCAACTTTACGTCAGGCAAAAAGTTCAGGTAATTTAGAAAGTTTTAGGGCGAGTTGGATTGCAGATTATCCTGATGCTGAGAATTATTTATCTCTGTTTTATTCAAAAAACTTTTCCCCCGCTGGACCAAACTATACACATTTTAAAAACATTGAAATTGATCGTCTATACCAAAAATCCATGCTGGTATCAGACCCAGAAAAACGAACCTTGTTGTATCAGAAAATAGATGAATTATTGATGTCAAGATATCCCGTAATACCTTTGTATTATGATCAAGCAATTCGATTTACAAGGAAAAATGTGAATGGATTAGAAATGAATGCAATTAACTTACTGAATTTAAAAAGGGTGTTTAAAACCCAAGACTAGCTGTCTTTTCTCCAAACAGCAGAAGTTTTGAATATAATTTCAAGAATTTGAATATCAACATCCGTTAACATACTTCCTTTTCGCTCCATCATTGCATTATTGGACTCCATTGCTTTCGCAAAATTATAAGTCTGAAATCCTTGAGCACCACCATAGCTAAAACTAGGTATAAAGGTCCTTGGAAAACCTGTCCCAAAAATATTAGCATTGATACCAATTACGGTTGCTGTATTGAACATAGAGTGAATTCCACAACGACTATAATCACCCATTATAAGGCCACAGAACTGCAAGTCTGTTTTAACGAAATTCTCGGTGATGTAATTCCATATTCTAATTTCACTGTAGTTGTTTTTGAGATTAGAAGCATCGGTAGCAGCTCCAATATTACACCATTCTCCAATTACAGCATTACCCAAAAAGCCATCATGTCCTTTGTTAGAATTTCCCAGAAATAGGACATTATTTAATTCGCCTCCTACTTTAGAATTTGGACCAACTGTAGTTCCTCCATATATTTTTGTTCCCATCTTAACGACAGATTTTTCGCAAATTGCTATTGGACCCCGCAGCATTGAACCTTCCATTATATTAGAGTCTGCACCTATATATATTGGCCCTTCGGAAGCATTTAGTATGGAGTGAGAGACTTTAGCTCCAGGCTCAACAAATACTTGATCTGGATTAATCACTCGATTTGAATCTTCTAAAACTTGTGACGTTCTATCTTTGCAAAGTCTCTTAAAATCTTGAATTAAAACTTCAGTATTATGAACAAATAGATCCGAACAGTTTTTAATCTGAAGGCATTCTTCATCTAAATTAATTACATTGAAACCAGAAGCATCTGAAGGAAGAATGGATTTCGTAGTGCAATAAGCTACGGGATTAGAATCAAAAATCAAAACTTGGTTTTCTTTCAAGTCTTTAATCTGAATAGCTAAAGAACTTGTAGGAACAAAAGTTGGGTTAATGAAGTAATTTAAATCTGCATTATACAATGGATATTTAGACGATAAATAATCTTGTGTAGAATAAAAACATTCTTGCTCTAAAAAAGCTTCCCATTTCTCTCTAAGGGTGTCAATCCCTATACGCAACTCAGCAACTGGTCTTATATAAGTAAGAGGCAGTAACTGAGAACGTTCTGTACCATCAAATAAAATAGTATTAAATTGTTTTGACATAAATATAATTATCCCCAAAAAGGGTAATGAACTTATATTAATAGTTGCAGTTCAAATTTATAATTTTTTTTAGAGTAATACACTTCAAAAATATCAAAGAAAAGGTTTTCAAATATATGAACAGTTTCAGAGATGTAAGAATAAAAATTACTTTTTGAACTTAGAGTATTTATTTTTGAACTTGTCAATTCTACCGGCAGTATCAACCAATTTAGTTTTACCTGTATAGAAAGGGTGAGATGTCCTTGAGATTTCAAGTTTGATTAAAGGATATTGAACACCATCAAGTTCAAGAGTTTCTTTAGAGTTTACTGTTGACTTAGTTAGAAAGACATCCTCGTTAGACATATCCTTAAAAGCCACTAGTCTATAATTTTCTGGATGTATGCTTTCTTTCATAATTTAATTCTTTAATCATTTGCAAATGTAATAGTTTTTTCTAAATTTATGAAAAAAATTTATGCAAATAATAAAATCAAAAATATGGAAGATAAAAGTCTTGAACTAAAAAAGTATATTCTGCAATATGGAGGAATATTAGGAGGTATCTCGGTTGTATTTGGACTTATGTTATTTTCTTTTGATATGCATTATCAAAATGACTCTAACACAACTATAATTAGTCTTATAATCACTATTTGCGTAATAGTTTTTGCTCAATACAATTACCGAAAAGACAATGAAAACTTCATGTCTTTATCGCAAGGAATTAAAATAGGTCTTGGGATGGCTGCAATAACTGGAATTATTAATGTATTGTATTTTTTAGTACTTTCTAATGTGCTTGATCCGGAAATGATGAATAAAGCTCTTGAAATGGGAATGAATGAATTTATGGATAAAAATCCCGAAGCTAGTGAAGAAATGATTGATCAAGTAAAATCGATGCAGGAGCTGTTTTCAGGCCCAATAATCAGTAGTAGTTTTATGATTATATTTAGTCTTATTGTTGGATTGGTAATTTCTTTGATTACAGGACTCTTGCTTAAAAACAACCGCCCTGAATAAGCTTATAATTTTGTAGCTTTGTTAAGTTTATATATGCTATGAATTTATCTATCATAATTCCACTTCTCAATGAAGCAGAATCCCTATCTGAGTTACATCAATGGATTCTGATTGAACTGGCAACTACTGACTTGTCATTTGAAATTATTTTTATAGACGATGGTAGTACAGACAATTCATGGGAAGAGATAGAAAAACTTCATTCATCTCACGAAACTACTCTTGGAATTCATTTTCCAAAGAATTTTGGAAAGTCACAAGCATTGCATGCTGGTTTTGCTGAGGCTGCTGGAGATGTAATTGTTACTTTAGACGCAGATTTACAAGATGCACCTAGCGAAATACCTAGTCTATATAATCGAATTTTAGCTGAAGACTTGGATATAATTTCAGGGTGGAAAAAAAAGCGTTACGATTCTCTCTTATTTAAAAACATTCCTTCAAAACTATTCAACTGGGCTGCCCGACGAAGTTCTGGAATATATTTACACGATTTTAATTGCGGAATTAAAGCTTATAAAAGTAATGTAATCAAAACTGTAGAAGTTTATGGAGAAATGCATCGATATATTCCAGTTTTAGCAGCTCATGCTGGATTTACTAAAATTGGAGAACAAATTGTTCAGCATCAAGCTAGAAAATACGGAGTTACTAAATTTGGCTGGATTCGTTTTGTAAATGGATTTCTAGATTTAATTACATTGAGTTTTTTAAACAAGTTTGGCAAACGTCCCATGCACTTCTTTGGTTTTTGGGGAACGCTTATGTTTTTAATTGGTTTTGGAGCTGCGTTTTATCTTGGTATTGATAAATTATATCTCACCCCAGACGGGCGTCTAATTTCGCAAAGACCAGAATTTTATATTTCTCTAACAACAATGATTCTTGGTACCCAATTTTTTGTTGCAGGATTTTTAGGAGAACTTTGGGAAAAACAAAAGAATCAAAAGCGCTATACCATAAAGAAAATATTAAAAGCACTTTAATGAGTTTAGAAGAAAAAGCAAACTCTTGGCTAGAAAAGCCCTTTGACCTTGACACACAAGAAGCAGTTAAATCTTTATTTAAAAAACCTAAAGAACTAGAAGACTCTTTTTATAAAGACCTAGAATTTGGAACTGGTGGAATTCGAGGAATTATGGGAGTTGGAACCAATCGTATTAATAAGTATACACTTGGAAAAAGCACACAAGGTCTTTCTGTTTACTTAAAAAAAACATTTTCCGCAGGGACAATCAAAGTTGTGATTGCCTATGATTGCAGGCACAATAGCAAGGAATTTTCACAAACAGTTGCTGATATTTTTTCGGCAAACGGAATAGAAGTTTTTCTTTTTTCTGACTTACGCCCTACTCCAGAATTATCTTTTGCTGTTCGCTATTTAAAAGCACATTGTGGAATTGTTTTGACAGCTTCGCATAACCCATCCAAATACAATGGATATAAAGTTTACTGGAAAGAAGGAGGTCAAATTGTGCCTCCACAAGACAAAGAAATAATTACCGAGATTAATCAAACAGGTTTTGATGCAATTAACTTTAAAGCTGACCCATCAAAAATAAAGTTGATTGATAAAGAAATTGATGATGCTTTTTGTCAAACTGCAGTTCAGATTAGTAAAACTTCCAGAAAATCAAAGGCAGACTTATCAGTAGTTTTCACTGCTCTTCACGGAACCTCAATTACATTAATACCTCAAGTTTTTGAATCCGCTGGGTTCTCCCAATTTCATAGTATCAAAGAACAAGAAGTTCCCGATGGAAACTTTCCCACTGTTGAGTCACCAAATCCTGAAGAGCATGAAGCATTATACCTAGGACTTAAAAAGGCAGAAGAACTTCAAGCAGATTTATTAATTGCTACAGATCCTGATGCTGATCGCTTCGGAATTGCTGTCAAAAACACATCTGGTACTTTTGAACTTCTTAACGGAAATCAGACCATGTTGGTGATGACTAGATATTTACTAGAGCAATATCCCGAAGCTTTAACCCAAAGGCATTTTATTGGATCTACTGTAGTTTCGTCCCCTGTAATCATCAAATTAGCAGCACACTTCAGGATTGAATGTAAATTATGCTTAACTGGTTTTAAGTGGATTGCTAAAATGATTGAAGATTTTCCTGAGCAAACTTTTATTGCGGGTGGAGAAGAAAGCTACGGTTTCATGATTGGTGATAAGGTTCGAGACAAAGATGCCATAACTTCTTCATTACTAGCTGCAGAAATTGCTGCTTCTCAAAAAAGCAGAGGAAGTTCTTTTTATGAATACCTTATTGAAAGCTATATGAAATTTGGATTGTATCACGAAGAACTCGTGTCAATAAAAAAAGAAGGGAAAACTGGTTTTGAAGAAATTCAAAAAATGATGAGCGATTATAGAAACAACCCACCTAAGTCTATCGCGAAAATTGAGATTGATAAAATTGATGATTACGCAAATCAGATTTGCTTACTCTCGAATGGAAAAAAAGAAAAGCTACCCTATCCTAAATCGAATTTAATTGGCTTTACTTTAGTTGATGGAAGTAAAATTGCAATACGACCTAGTGGTACAGAACCCAAAATAAAATTTTACTTTAGCGTAAATACAAAGTTAGAATCGATAGATGCCTATCCAGAAACTAAAAAAATACTGTCAAGTCAATGCCAAAAATTAATTCAAAGCTTGGGGATATAAATGAACTACTTTAAAAAAATATTACTCTTTGCATTACCTTATAAAAGATTTGCTTTTTTGAATATACTTTTCAATGCGCTTTATGCACTTTTTAGTGCACTCTCTTTTGTAGCGCTAATACCAATGCTAAATGTTTTATTTGAAAAAACACCCACTGTTGAAAAGGAACCTATTTACAACGGTATTTTAAACCTTAAAACCTATATAACAGATACCATAAATTTTAGAGTTGGGTCAACGGTGGAGGAGAATCCTTTAGGCGCATTGACAATAGCCATTGCATTAATTTTAGTTTTATTTTTCTTAAAAAATTTCTTTAACTATTTAGCCATGTTTTTCATTACCTTTTTACGTAATGGAATTTTAAAAGATCTTCGTAATTCATTGTATACTAAGATATTGAGTCAACCTGTGTCCTATTTTACAGAAAAGAAAAAAGGAGATACTCTAGCTCGAATAACATCAGATGTCCTTGAAATTCAGCATTCTTTTTTATCAATAATGGAATTAATTGTAAGAGAGCCCTTAACGATAATATTTACTCTAACGGTCATGTTTAGCATGAATGTAAAGTTATCCATTTTTGTACTCACTTTTATTCCCATTTCTGGTTTCATTATATCTTCGATTGGTAAATCGTTGAAAAAACATTCTCAAAATATTCAAAAAGAACAAGGAGAATTTCTCTCAATTGTAGAAGAATCTCTAGGAGGGCTAAATATTATTAAGGCCTTTAGTGCGGAGGGAAAGTTTACTGAAAAGTTTTTTGATTCAACTACAAAATTTTTCGGTTTCTCGAACAAGTTGTTAAACAGACAAAACCTTGCATCTCCATTAAGTGAATTTATGGGTATTGTAGTTATAGGAGGTTTGCTTTGGTTTGGTGGATCCATGGTAATGGTCGACAAAACCCTTGATGGAACAACTTTTATTGTGTTTATCACATTAGCTTATAACATTCTAACCCCAGCCAAAGCAATAAGTAAAGCCTCTTATGCTGTGAAAAAAGGAAATGCAGCAGCTGAAAGAGTTCTGGAGATCTTGGAGGCGAAAAATGAACTAATTGATCACGCTGAAGCAAAAAATATCGAAGGTTTCAGCAAAGCCGTTGAATTTAAAAAAATTGGCTTTCAATATGAGACCAACCTTATACTCAAAGAGTTTTCATTAAAGATTAAAAAAGGTGAAACTATTGCCTTAGTTGGTCAGTCTGGTAGTGGAAAAACTACAGTAGCTAATTTACTGAATCGTTTTTATGACGTTCAACAAGGAAGTATTTGTATAGATGGAATGGATATCAAACAGCTTACCACACATTCGGTTCGTAAACTAATAGGCGTAGTAACTCAAGATTCTATTTTATTTAATGACAGCGTACTTAACAATTTGTTGATAGGGAATGCAGATGCAACTGAACAAGAAGTTATAGAGGCAGCTAAAATTGCTAATGCTCATGATTTTATAATTACACTTCCCTTAGGATACAAGACTAACATTGGTGATCAAGGAAATAAACTATCCGGTGGACAAAAACAGCGTTTATCAATAGCACGGGCTGTTCTAAAGAATCCGCCCATAATGGTCTTGGATGAAGCAACCTCAGCTTTAGACACTGAGTCAGAAAAATTAGTTCAAGAGGCTCTAGAGAATCTTATGAATAATAGAACATCGCTGGTAATTGCACACAGACTTTCTACTATTCAAAAAGCAAATAAAATTGTAGTAATGCAAGATGGAAGAATTATCGAAATGGGAACCCATGAAGATTTAATAAAAAACAAAAGCACCTACAAGAAGCTTGTTGAAATGCAATCCCTCTAGGAGTAAGACTCCATTTGTTTTGAATAGAAATACGTTACAAAGCCCCATTATTCAATTCAATTAAACTATTTCGTAAATTTAGAGTCCTAGCTATAAACACTTTAACTTGGAAGAGCAAACTATTTTAGTACATGCCTTACAAAATCCTAAAACGCAAGAAGCAGGATTTAAGACCTTAATTAAGG
>MDSY01111972.1_pt1 | contig 33677 bp, 35 predicted proteins | sample 811131 | NCBI WGS metagenome assembly MDSY01 (sample SAMN05326643, study PRJNA326480) | marine metagenome | isolation source: seawater | place: Atlantic Ocean: South West | collected 2010 | reverse complement strand
TTCTAGAAAAACCCTAGACATGCCACTTAACTCAATTGGGCTTCACCTGGGAGGCAGAGACCACACAACAATTATGCACGCAGAGAAAAAAGTGGAAGAGCTGCTAAAAAAAGACAAAAGATTTAAAAGACGTGTTGACATTATATATAATGAGTTAAATTTGGGTTAATATGGCAAAAGGAACACTAAACAAGGTTTTATTGGTAGGAAGACTTGGACAAGACCCCGAGATAAGACACAGCCAAGACGGAAACGCTATAGCTTCTTTTAGCATAGCCACAAACGAAAGCTGGAAAGATCGAGAGGGAAACCAACAAGAAAAAACCCACTGGCACAATTGCGTTGCTTTTGGGGCAACCGCTGAAAAATATATTCAACCCTATGTAACAAAAGGCACGCTCGTGTGCGTTGAGGGAACTCTGCAAACGAGAAGCTGGGAAGACAAAGACGGAAACACAAGGTATACAACAGAGGTTGTTGCAAACCGCTTTGGAGGGGTCCAAATTCTTGGGTCTTCTGGGGGCGGCGGCGGCGGAAGCGAGTCAATAAACCAAGAGCCCGCTGTTTCAGAAGAAGACACAAGCCAAGCACAAGAAGACGACCTTCCTTTTTAAGCGAAGTGACGTTTTCAGGGCCAAGAAACAAAATCATCAGAAGCTTTTTAGGTTTGATACCCTCAGCTGTTTGTTTTTTTATAACGCGAACAACTACAAAAGGAAAAGAAAACATACCAAAAAAAGGCCCGTATATACTGGCACCAAACCACTTTAGCCTTTTAGACCCCTTTGTTTTGCACTCAAAACACAACAAGCTAACCACGTACCTTATGGCGGAAGACTTGGACGACCTTGGCTGGAAAGAGCTTTGGATGCCCTGGCTTTATGGGGTTCTTTTGGTAAATAGAAAGTCTCTTAAACCATCAACCATAAAGGCAGTACAAAAACAAATTAGAAAAAAAGAGCCTATTTGTATTTTTCCTGAAGGAACCAGTGTTGGGCGAGGCCTAAAACCCCTTAAAGACGGGGCTTCTTATTTTGCTGTAAAAAACAAAATACCAATTATTCCTGTAGCTCTTTCTGGGACAGAAGAGCTCGCCACAAAATTAAAAAAACTACAAAGAACACAGGTTGGGGTAGCGTTTGGGTCTCCCATTGTTCCTCTTGGTGGGGAGAGCCCTGGCGAAATAACAAAAAAAATAGAAATTTCCCTTAGAAAAATGTTGCCTGACAAATACCTTTAGTTTTTTGTAACTTCAAAAATGAAGGCTCCAACAAAAAAAACAACACTAGCTTTTTTATTCTTTTTCTCTTTTCTTTTTTCGCAAGATATTGGCGACCTTTCTATCGGAAACTCCAAAGGCTTTGCTGTAATTGGGGACTCACAAACCTCTGACCCAACCGAGGTTTTAAGCTCTTCTGGTCTTGAGGCGAGAACCAAGCTTTTTTTGAGAAAGAATGGCCTTTCTTATGTTAGCCCAGAAGAAACAGCGGCGTTCCTTAGTGCGTCCTTGTTGGCGTTTCAGAACCAAGCCGAAGACGGCGAGTTTACCGGCGACTACGTCTTTTCTTTGTCTCTTGAATTTTACCAGGTAGTAGAGGTTTCAGTCACAGAGCACCTTACGTGGGGGCTTACCTGGAGCGAGGTTTATTTGGGCTTTGCCCCAAGCCTAGAAGAGGCTAGGGAGATCATCTTTAACAAGCTTGAGGAACAGGTAGATGTTTTTTCTGTTCGGTTTATTGAAGACAACAATTTTTAATTTCCAAACCGAACAACAAGAAAAACACCAAATAGCGTGATGCTCCCGCCTAGGGCCACAGCAAGAGTAATAGGCTCCCCAAACAAAAAGAAAGCTCCAACAGAAGAAACAACAGGTTCTCCCAGAGGAACGGCCGCCACGGTTGTAGTAGAAAGGCTTTTAATTAAGTAATAAAAAATATTGTGCCCTATAACGGTTGGAACAGCTGCCAAAAACAAAAACCAACGAAACTCTTCCCAAGAAAAAGAAAAAACAGAAACTTCAGCTAAAAAAGAAACAAAAAGAACAGCAAAAGAAGCATAAAAAAACAACCAGCGCGTATAATCCAAAACAGAAAAGCTTTTTCGGACCTCTTTTCCAACAATTAAAACAAGAGCCATTGCCAAAGAACAAAGAATCGCACACAGGTTTCCAAAAAGACTTCCTTCGCCTTGTGTGCTTTGGCTTATTAAAAACCCTCCCCCTAAAAAAGCTAAAAACAACCCAAACAAAACAGCCCGAACAACCTTCTTTTTTTTATAAAAAATATTATAAAGCTCTGTAAAAATGGGGGCGGTTGTTCCAAGGAGGGTGGCCTCTGCAACAGAGGTTAATTCTACAGCCTTAAAAAAAAGAATAAAGTGCGCTCCAAGAAAAATCCCAGCAAGCTCCATTTTTTTGTTGGGAACAAAAAGGGAAATAGTTTTGTAAGAAAGAATGAAAACAAAGATGCTTGCTAAAAACATTCTCCAAAAAGCGAAAGTAATGACACTTGTGTCTGGGAACGCCTTAATAACCCAAGCAGAGGAGCTTACCGCAAGCAAAGCAACAGGCAAAAGAAAAAACTTATTATTTAACAAAACAACACCCTTGACATGACTAAATTTAATACGATGAAGCAAACCATAAAAACAATGATAACAATTTTTTGTTTTCTTTTTCCTCTCTTTGGACAGGGCGGAGAAAACTATAAAGCTTTCAACAGGCTTCTTAAACAAACAGACATAGAAAGCTTTTATACGGTTAATGAGCTCAGAGCCCTTTTTGAAAACCCCCTCCTTGAAGAGTCCGGAGAGATTCTTGAGCGCTTTAAAAGAAAGCCAGAGAAAAACAAAACATACGAAGAATACAGAAGTATTTTTTTAAAAGAAGAAAGAATAAAAGGGGGAGTGGCCTTTTGTTTAGAAAACAAAGAAACCCTTAAAAAAATCGCAAAGGACTTTGAAATAGATCCGCTAATTATTGTTGCAATTATTGGAATTGAAACCAACTACGGAACAAGGTTTGCGGAACACTCGGTTTTTGTTTCTCTTTACACACAAGCTTCTAGGCTGCCACAAAGGAGGGCGTGGGCAACAAAAGAAATGTTTGAATTTCTTGTTTATTGCAAAGAAGAGGGGATAGACCCTTTTAGCGTTGAAGGCTCTTATGCGGGAGCTTTTGGCTTTGGGCAGTTTGTCCCTTCAAGCTTTAACAAGCTTTCCATTGACTATAACCAAAACGGCAAAAAAGAGCCATATGGCTGGGAAGACGTTCTTGGAAGCGTGGCCTACTATTTGAGAGAAAACGGTTATCCACCCAACTATCACAATTTTTCTTTTAAGTCAAAAGCGTGGCACGCAATTAGAACCTATAACAGGTCTGACCATTATGCTAATACGGTTATTGAGTTTAGAAACGAGCTTGCTAAACAAGTTTTTTTGTCAATTTAACAAGCCTTTCTACAAAGGCTGTGTATGGGGGGACCATAAGCTTAAACGGAGAAAGAGAAGTGCTTTTTAATATCGCCTTGTGGTGAGAAAACGCATCAAAGCCAAATTTTCCATGATAGCTCCCAACCCCACTGTTGTTAATCCCACCAAAAGGAATGTGGGGGTTTGCGTGGTTGATAACACAATCATTTACAAGAAAGCTTCCGCTGAAAGTTTCGTTTGAAAGCCTGTTTTGATTTTTTCTGCTAGAGCTAAACAGGTATAGCGCAAGAGGGCGATGCCTTTCGCTTATAAAGCTAATAGCGTCGTCAAACTTTTCATATGGAATGATCGGCAACAGAGGCCCAAAAATTTCCTCTTTCATTACTTCGCTATCTAAAGAAACATTACATAAAACAGTTGGCTCTATAAATCTACTGTCCCTGTCCGTGTTTCCTCCAAAAACAATTTTTGCTCCACCCGCAACAGCAGAGTCTAGGTAGCCTTTAACACGATCAAAGTGTCCGCGGTTTATAATTTGACAATAGTCTTCCCTGGTTTTTGTCCCCTCTTTTTCAAAAAAACGACCAAAGTTTTCTTGTAAGCCAGCAACCAACTGGTCTTGTTTGCTTTTGTGGCACAAAATATAATCGGGAGCAGTGCATGTTTGTCCAGCATTTGTGAACTTGTAAAACGCAAGCTTCCATGCCGCGTCAGATATCTTTGCCGTTTCATCAACAACAACAGGAGATTTTCCGCCCAGCTCAAGCGTGACCCCGGCAAGGTGTTTAGAGGCGGCCTCCATAACGGCCCTTCCAATTTTTGGGCTACCAGTAAAAAAAATATGGTTAAATGGTTTTTTAAGAAGCTCAATTGCGGGCTCATGGTCTCCCAAAACCACAGCAACCTCGTTTTCAGGAAAAACTTTTTCAACAAGCTTTTTAACAAACCTGCCAGAGGCCGGCGTAAATTCAGAGGGTTTAATGATCGCAGTGTTCCCGGCGGCAACAGCAGCAATTAAAGGGTTTAAAACCAACATAATAGGATAGTTCCACGGCGAAATAATTAACACCGTTCCTTTTGGCTGGGGTTTAATCCAGTTTTTTGTAAAGCTAACAGCAAGGGTGGCACTAACGCGCCTTGTTTTCATCCAACTTCTTAGGTTTTTTATTGCAAAAGACGCCTCTGTTTTTACCCCAACGATTTCCGTAATGGTCGCTTCCGCCGTGCTTTTTTTCATATCCTTATATAGAGCAGAAAGGGCCTCCTCCTCCATCTCTAGAAAAGCCCCCAGAAGAGCCTTTAGCTTCTTTTTTCTTTCCCTGTAGGTTGTGTTGGCAACAGAAACCCTGTTTTTTGTTTGGTCTTTAAAAATGCGATCGAGGTTTTGTTTTTCTTCATGCATAATCAAAAATATAGGAAATTTTACAGAACCATGTTAGAAGTATTAAAGCTCAACCTCTTTTATGGCAACGAGGTATTGCCCCTCTAGCCCTTTTTCTCTTTTTTCTTTAAAGCCCTTCATTGTGCCAGAAGAGGCAAACCCAATAAAAGCCTTAATAGAGGGATATTTTACAAGCGCAACAGCATGATAAGAAACAGCGTCCCCTATAACGGTTGTTATAACCTCGCCAAAAAACAAAAACTCTATCCCAAAACTTGAAGAAACCCCACCTACTTTGTCAGCATACTCGCCATAAGCCTCTTTGTTTTTAAACCGCAAGAGATTTAACATCACCACAGGGCCTCCAGAGGTCGCTTTTTGTAATAGGGCTGCTTGCTGAAGGGCGGTGGGGTAAAGAGCTAACCCGCCTTTCTTTTTTTTAGAAAAACTAAACATTAAAAACGCCCCTTTCTCTTATAACAATCGTTCCAAGGTCTGTGTTCCACTTTTTGTCCACTGCAAAACCGTGTTTTTTACAAAGGCCCTGAACAATCGCTTTCATTTTTTCACTGTTCCCGGTTATAATTTCTATGGGGGACGCCCCTTTGTTGTGGTACAGTATTAACAGGTTTGGCAACCTGTCTTTTACCTCGTCGTGTGTCCACCCGTGTAAATCTATTTTTGTCGAAGCCAAACTATTTTGTACAAACGGCTGTTGGTCCCTCAAGGGCCCCAAAAGCTTTTACGCTTATGTTTGTAAAGCTTGGATTGCTTCCAACCCCAGCAAAAAGCTCTCCAGCACAATAGTCGTCAAGCGCCTGCTTGTTTTCAAAAAGGTAAACCCCACCATAAACATTGTTTTCTTGATCGGCTAACCATGTTTTTGATTTTAGCCCCGCAACCCCAGCAAAGTCCGGAGCAAGCTCATCAGCAGCCTTTAAATATTCTTCATGTGGAAGCCCGTCAAGGCTGAAATTAATAATTAATACGTGCATCATTTTCTCCCTTTTCTTTGTTTATCATTTCCCATCTAACTAGCTCTACAGGGATGTTTCCTGCGCTGTTAAATTCTTCAAAAAAGTCTTTCATTATAAAGGTCTCCCCGCCAGCCTCTTTTTGCTCAACATACTCTGCCAAAAGCTTTTCAATAACATTTTTTCCGGTGATGTAGCAGGTCCCATACCCTGGCTGCCTTAAATAAAGGTGTTGTTCGAACCTTAAAAGACGGGGCTCAGTTTTCATCCACCCCCTTGGCGTCCACTTTACATGCACCTGTCCGGCCTCTTCCATTGTCATTATGTTTGCGTGAGCATAAAGAGACCCCAGGCCCCTTGCCGCTCTTTGCGCAAGCATAATCCAAACTATTTCTTTTGATCTTGGGCTGTCTTCGTATAGCCCCGCCTGCATAAAAATTTCTTAAACGCCAGTTGCTATTCCCTCGCTTTTTGAATCAAAAATGTTATACAAAAGGGGACCCTTTCTAATAGGGCTTTTGTGGGGGTTGTCTCGGATCTCTGCTAAATCAAACCAATGATAAAAATGTGAATAAAGAGGAACGGGGTCATAGTGCATACCAATTAGAAAAAAGTTTCTATCTTCTTCTTTAACAAATCTTCCCATGTGTTTTCTTAGTGCTGGCTCCATGTTTTTTTTGATTGGCATAACCTCCTTTTCTTTCAAAAAAGACATAAGCCTTTTAACGCCCTCTTCTGCCATCTTGTTGAACTCTTCTGGGGAGCTGGCCGCGGTCATGGGCGGAAGGCCCCTGTTTTTTTGTTCCTCTAAAGCAAGAGAGGACCATGCTCGCGAGAGCTCTCTTTCAAGTAGGGCAACCTCTTCTTCCCAAGTAAAAGGAAGCAGGTGGACATTTTGTTGATACCACGTGTAGTTTTCTTTCCCAACCCCAGACGGCCCGGTTTTGTTTTTAGCCTCTTTTTTTAACCAAACAACAAAACGAGAAGTTTCTTTTTCTGCTTTTTTTAGCGCACTCTCGAGCTCGGGGGTTTTGTAGATAATTTTTTTCTGTAGCTCCCTCAAAACCTGGCCTTGTCTTTCAAGGTTTACAACCCCTGCAACCCACAGGTCTTTTGCGTTTCCTGTTAGGTTTTTTCTTGCCTGCTTTAGGAGAGGAGGGATTACCTGCAGCTCTTTTGTCAGCCTTTCTTCTTCTTTTTCTGTTAAGGGAAAGCTATATGTCCACAGCTCTAAAACAGCATGGTTTGTTGGGCCTTCGTGCGCGGGAACGTCGCTTTCATAGGTCCATATGGTTTGATAAAAAGCCGGATCTCTTTCCCAGGGCTTTAACACCCTGCGATTAAAATCATACCCGTTCATTTCTGCCCAAACAATTTTAAAATCTATTAGATAACTTTTTTCCCAGCTAGAGGTGTTAATCTTTTCTAAGCGGCTCCTAAGTTCCCTAAACCCTGAGTCTCTTTTTTTAAAACTCTTTTTTGTGTAGTTGGGCGCCCCGTTTAAAAGAGGGGGTTTTTCAAAGTCTCTCCAATCATAAAAAAGAGAAACAAGGGAAGCATACTCTTTCGGTTCCCCCTTTGTTTGTGCCCCCAGAGCCGCTGTTCCAGCACAAAACAGCAAAACCAAAAACCAAAAAACTTTTTTATTCAAAAACCACCCCAACATTTTTAAGCCTTTTTATTAACTCGCCACCCAACCCAGACGAAGCGGTTAAAACCCCTCCCCAAGAGCGACCCCCCGGCAAAAGGCTGTGGTCTCCCAAAAGACAAACAGCGCTTTCACAAACGAGCTTTGAGGTTACTTTGTAACCAGGGTCTCCGCTTGCGCGCACCTCATATGTTTTTTCGTCTCCGTTTTCTCCAACCACAAGAAGCTTACACTTAAAAAATCCACCGTCCATAACTTTTTGACTCGGCCCCTGGCCGGGTTTTTTTAGAAAAGGCCTAACAAGCACGCTAAGAGGGGTTAAAAGAACAACCCCCATCACGCCAAGGAAAAAAGTGGTTTTTCTGGCAGCTGTCTTTGATGAATAGTATGCATGCTCTTTATACACAAAGTTTTCCCCATAGCCCTCTCCGGCCTCTTCTAAAAGCGCGGCACCGCGTCTAACAACACGAGTGTTTGCCATTGCCATTATAAAAGGCCCAACCCACGCGCCAACAGCTTTGTTGTAGCCAACAGAAACTTTGTCGCTTGTTAGTTTTTTTTGTTTTGCTGAAACAGACCCTTTTGGGTTTAGAGCAAACTTTCCAAAGGAAGCCTTGTCCGCGCCAGAGCTTTTTGTTGAAAACATCGTTTCAATCGTTCCTCCGCTCGCCTCTCCCTTCCATGTATGAAAAGAGTGAATAGAGCTAACCTTTTTGCCAAAAGATTTTGCAGCAAAAAAACACCCAAGATCAGATGGAATTGAGTCATAGCCGCAAGAAGGAACAATCCTAACACCTTTTCTCTTTGCTTCTTCGTGATGTTCTTCAATCATTTTTTTTACCCAAAAGTTTTCGCCCGTAATATCAACATAGTGGGTTGAGTTTGTCACACAAGAAGCAACAAGCTTTGAACCGTATCTGTGAAAAGGCCCTGCCGTTGTTAAAACAACCTTTGTTTGTTTTGTTATTTCGTTTAAAGCAGAAATATCGTTTCCGTCAGCAACAAAGACCCGGCAATCAAGACCAAGGTTTTTTGACAGACCCTCAAGCTTTTTTTTGTTTCTTCCTGCAACCCCCCAGCGCAGATTGGGATAATTTTCTTTTAGATATTTTGCGCACAAAGATCCGGTAAATCCGGTTGCCCCATAAACTATAATATCAAACTTTTTATTCATAAAACCGCCTGAGCAGCCGCAAGCCTTGCAACGGGAACCCTAAAAGGAGAACAGCTTACATAATGTAAACCAATCTTGTTACAAAAAGTAATGCTTTTTGGGTCACCTCCGTGTTCTCCGCAAACACCTAGAGACAAGACAGGGTTGCCCGCCTTTCCTTTTTTTACAGCAGTTTCCATTAGAGCTCCAACGCTTTTTTTGTCAATGCTTTCAAAGGGGTCAAAAGACAAAATTTCTTTTTCAAAATAGCCCGGGAAAAAACTTCCAACGTCATCTCGGCTAAAACCAAAAGTCGTTTGTGTTAAATCGTTTGTCCCAAAGCTAAAAAAGTCAGCGTGTTTGGCAATTGTTTTTGCGCTGAAACAAGCCTTGGGAACCTCAATCATTGTTCCAACTTTGTATACAAGTTTTTGTTTATGTTTTTTTGAAAGCCTTTCGTATACGCTAACAATAATCTTTTTTTGATTCAGAAACTCTTCTATGCTTCCAACTAGCGGAACCATAATCTCCACCCTTGGCTTCTTTTTTTCCTTTTTTAGCTGAAGAGCAGCCCCCAGAATTGCTTCTGCTTGCATTTCTGTGATCTCCGGGTAGGAAATTCCAAGTCGGCACCCACGACGCCCCAACATAGGGTTTATTTCTTGCAACTGCTCAACCCTTCTTAACAGTTCTTTTTTGCTTTCTTTTAAGCTTTTTGCAAGAGCGCCCACCTCTTTTTCTCCAATGTCAAGAAACTCATGGAACGGCGGATCTAAAAGGCGAACAGTAACAGGGACCCCGTCCATTGTTTTTAAAATTTTATAAAAATCTTTTCTTTGATATGGCAAAAGCCCATCTAAATGTTTTAGTCTGTCGCCTCTTTTTCCAGCTAAAATCATTTTTCTAAACTGGAGAATCCTTTTTTCATTAAAAAACATGTGTTCGGTTCTACAAAGCCCAACTCCCTGGGCCCCAAACTGGAGAGCCTTGACACAGTCCTCCGGAGTGTCCGCGTTTGTTCTAACCTCAAGCTTTCTGTATCTGTCTGCCCAACTCAACAACAGGTCCAGCGGCTCAAAATCTTTTATAGGCTGTTGAAAAAGCTCTAGCTTTTTTTCAAAAACAGAACCATCGCTACCGTTGAGAGTTATCCAGTCCCCTTCTTTTATTTTCTTTTTTCCAAAAAGAGCGCTCCTGTTGTTTTCTGCAATTTTGAGGCCATAAAACCCGACCACGCAGCTTTTGCCCCAGCCTCTTGCAACAAGAGCCGCATGGCTTGTAAGCCCACCTCTTTCTGTAAGAATTCCTGAAGCATAACGCATCCCATGTATGTCTTCTGGAGACGTTTCTCTTCTAACCAAAACAACGTCCCTTCCTTTTTTTCCAAGCGCTTCAGCTTTTTCTGCGGTAAAAACAACCTGCCCCACAGCTGCGCCCGGACCAGCTGGCAAACCTTTTCCAAGCAAGACAGCCCCATCTAGCTCTTTTTCTTGAATGTTTTTTAAAATGCTTTCGTAAACCTGTTCAGGCTTAATTCTTCGGAGCGCTTCGTCTTTTTTTATAAGCCTTTCAGAAACCATGTCTGTTGCTATTTTAATAGCAGCCGCCCCGCTGCGCTTTCCCGTTCGGGTTTGTAACAACCACAGCTTACCGTTTTCAACTGTAAACTCAATGTCTTGCATGTCTTTAAAGTGGGTTTCTAGCTTTTTTCTTGTTTTTTCTAGAGCCTTATAAGCTTTGGGCATTTCTTTTTCAAGAGAATTTTTTTCTCTTCCTGAAACTTTTTGGGGGGTCCTGGTTCCCGCCACAACATCCTCTCCCTGTGCGTTTGGAAGCCACTCTCCAAAAAGAATATTTTCTCCGCTTGATGGGTTTCTTGTAAACGCGACACCGGTTCCACAGCCCTTTCCAAGGTTTCCAAAAACCATGCTTTGTACATTTACTGCCGTGCCCACATTGTCAGAAATTTTTTCAAAAGACCGATATTCTTTTGCTCTTTTTCCGTTCCAACTTAAAAAAACAGCCTCAATGGCTCCGCGTAGCTGCTCGTTGTGATCGTCGGGGAAGGGCACCCCGAAACTTTTTTCAACCAAGGCCAAATATTTTTTAATAAGAGCTTTCCAGTCTTCAGCCGAAACGTCGGAATCGGAAGAATAGTTTTTTCTCTCTTTCGTTTTTTGGAGCAAAAACTCCATCTTTTCTCTTATGCCAACACCCTCTCCAAGACCCAAGCCTTTTTCCATTACTACGTCGGCATACATCATAATTAACCTTCGGTAGGAATCGTAAACAAACCGATCATTTTTTGAAATTTTAATAAGATCTTTTGTGGTTTTTGAAGTTAGTCCAACGTTCAACACGGTTTCCATCATTCCTGGCATTGACGCTTTTGCTCCAGAGCGCACAGAAAGAAGAAGAGGGTTGTTTCCTCCAAAAGATTTTTTTGTTAAAGTTTCAAGAACCCCAATGTTTTTTTTAATGTCCCTTTTTAGGTTGGATCCAAGGTCCTGTTTTTTTAAAAAAGACTGACACTCTTCTGTTGAGATGGTAAATCCCGGCGGCACAGGAACGCCAAGACGACACATTTCTGCAATGTTAGCCCCCTTGCCCCCCAACACATCCGACATAGACTTGCTTCCGTCAGTTTTTTGTTCAGAGAAAAAGTAAATCTTTTTCTTAACACCCATAGTTTTTACATTATCCGATTAATAGAATTTACAAATTTCTAGACATCGAGGAGAAAATATGAAAAAAATATTTTTATTTTTATTGGCAATTGCGATTTTTTCTTGCGCAGGAGAAGTTTATGAAGAAGAAGTTGTTGTAAAGGGCGGACTTGCCTACAAGAAAGGCTCTAACAGCCTTTATTCTGGTGTGGTTCTTGACAGGTATGGCGAGGTGCTTGGGTCATATAAAAAAGGCTTAAAAGATGGAGAGTGGATTGAGATTGATCTTGTGGAAGGGACACAGCGAACCGCAAACTATATTAAAGGAACCCCGGACGGGGAACAGGTTACTTATGTGTTTCCTGGCGCGAGAGAAAAAAGCAAAAGACTGGAATACATTAACTATGAAAACGGAAACCCGGTTGGCATTTGGACCCAATGGGGAAGAGACAGCGAAAACAGAATAAGAAAGTCAGGAGAAATTACCTTTGAAGACGGGGCGGGCCGATGGAGAGAGTGGGACCTAACCACCCGCGCTGTAACAAGGGCTGGCGACTACGAAAACTGGGCAAGGGTTGGTACATGGAAAAGCTGGGACGCTAATGAGGTCATTGTTAGTGAAGGTGAGTATGTCAACGGGAAGAAAGAAGGAAAATGGACATGGTTTGAAAAAGGAGAAGACAACGGCTGGCAAGAAAACTATGTTGGCGGCACGCTAAACGGAAAGTTTCACAACCTGTCACCTCACGCACAAAACAGAGGAAAAGGCACATACGATAACGGGGTGAAAACCGGCGACTGGGAAGAGTATTATGGCAAAGAAGACGGGTCTTTGGAAAGAAAGCAAAGCGGAGCATATGTGTTTGGAAAAAAAGAAGGGGTGTGGTCACACTATAAAAAGAACGGAAGAAGGGTTGCTGAAGGACCATATAAAAACAACCTAAAAGAGGGGAGTTGGACAGAGGGTCCAGACATTGATTTTGCATCTCGTTTTTATGGATCAGGACTTTATGTTAACAGTCAAAAAAGCGGAGAATGGAACTATGTTGCCCCAAGAAAAAACCCAACAATAAAGGGGTTTTTTACAAACGGAGAACCGTCTGGCTCTTGGGAAGTGCAGTATAACAAAAAAAAGCACACAGGAACATTTCAAGACATAAAAAAGAAAGTTCCGAAGCTAAACGAATATCGATTTTAAAAAGAGGAAGCCAGTGAAAAAACCTTTGATAGGAATTGCTCCTTATCATATAAAAAGACAAAAATCTTTTTGGAACGCGACAAAAGAGGACTATTATTTTTCTGTGTGGGAAGCTGGCGCATGTCCAGTAACGCTAAACCATCCTCCAAACAAAAAAGAAATTCCAAACATTGTTAACCAAATAGACGCTTTTTTAATGGTTGGCGGACCAGACATCCCAGCAAGCATTTATGGCTCTGAAAACCCAAACCTAATAGATGAAGACCAGATGTCAGAAGAAAGAGAGTCTTTCGACAGGCTTGTTTTTTTGGAAACAATGAAACAAAACAAAAAAGTTTTAGCAATTTGTTTGGGCATGCAACACGCAAATGTTGTTTTGGGTGGCACCCTAACCGAAGACATCCCAACCCTTGTTCCTGGCGCAATCGACCATGGAAAGTTTAACGGAAAACACAGCATCCACAGCGTTCAAGTAGAAAAAGAAAGTTTGTTGTTTGATATTCTTGGATCACAAACGATTAGCGTTGCAAGCACCCACCACCAAGCCATTAAAAAACTGGGAAACAAGGCTAAAACAACAGCGCGCTCTGATGATGGGGTTATAGAAGCTATAGAGATTAAAAACAAAAACAATTTTATCGGGGTTCAGTGGCACCCTGAGCTTTTAAAAGAAAGCAAAACATCTAAAAAAATTTTTTCTTGGCTTCAAAGCTAACGACGGTAGCCGCTTCTCCTCTCGTCCCCAAAAGATGTGTTGACACCTGCAGCATTCACCCCCCCAAAATACATGTTTTTTTCTTTCCAAATAACAACATCCTTTGTTTTAAGCTTGCCCCCCTTCCTCTTTTTTGTGAAAGGCTCATGATGAAGCACGCCGCCCTCAATGTGTAGGCGAGGAGAAACAATTGACTCTTCAATTGACATTTTGTTATTGATAAGGTTTGCAAGGACGCATATAATTGCAGAAACAATTCGACTGCTTCCCGCTGAACCAATCGCAACAACCGGCTCCCCGTCCCTGAAAACAGCAGTGGGTGCAATGTTGCTAGGAATTCTTTGTTTTTTTGGCCAAACATGAAAACCAAAGGGATTAAGGTGGCCCTCTCCCAACATGTTGTTTGGCATAATTCCCGTGTTTCCAATCAACCTTCCTGCGCCAACCCCGTTTGTTGTGGTTACAGAAGCCACATTGTTGTTTTTGTCTATAACGCTTAAGTGCGTTGTAGAGCCCACAGGGCTAGAGAACCGCTTGTTAAGAAGCTGGGCTGACACCAGAGCCTCTTCAATTTCTTCTGGCCCCACAAAGTCTTTTTTTACAAGAGTTTTTAGCCCTTCAAAAATCATTTTTCCTCCTGTGGAGGGCAGGGGGTTTGTAAAAATATCATGCCCCCTATAAGCTTGAACAAGAGGGTTTCTTTCTTTAACCTTATAGCTTAAGAGGTCTTTAAGGCTGATAAGGTTACCGGCAGAAAAGGACTCAAAAAACAAAGGACACACCTCGTTTTTATAAAAACTTTCAGGGTTTTCATATAAAAAATTTTCTAAAAAGCTTCCCATCTCATGGTTATAAAAGTTGTCACCACACCTTAACAACTCCCCATCTTTTAAAAAAAGTTTTTTTATTTTTTCTGAGCCAGCTACCACAGGAGACAAGACACTCATTAAATATTCTTGGTTTTTAGACACCTTTGCTCCTCTTTTTGCAAGAAAAACCGCCTGTTCAACCAAAACAGAGAATGGAAGACTGCCAAGCTTTTTGTGTGCTTGGATTAAGCCGGGCAATACCCCAGGAATTCCAACAGAGCCCATCCCAATGTGGAAGCTTTGTTGTGTGCCCCCAAAGTCAGCAGTAATTTTTTGAAAATCTTCCACCTTTTTTTCTTTTACTGCGGGGCTTTCAACAAAAAAATCAAACAAAACAGGAGACCTGTTTCTTTGGCGCGCAAGCAAAGCCCCCCCGCCAGCAGGGCTTGTATATAAATACTCAGCAACAAAAGAAACAAAAACCCCAGCAATTGCAGCATCAAAAGCGGTTCCCCCAGCTTTTAAAATGTTGTGTGCTGCATCAACAGTGTCTTTGTGCCCACCCGCTATTGTACCAACTGCTCTCATGTTTTTGTCTTTCTCTTTATAAAAATAGGTTATAAAATAAGTGCTAACACCAACAAATTTATGTCCATATTTCGAATATTAACATCTTCAATTGGAAAGAAGGTTTTAATGGCCACAACAGGCCTTCTTCTTTCTTTTTTTATGTTATTCCATCTTTTTGGTAACCTGTTTTTGTTTGTTAGCCCAGGCGCCTTTAATTCTTATGTTGAAAAACTGAACTATTTTAAGCCGCTTATAAGGGTTGCAGAATTTTTTCTCGCACTTTTTGTTTTTAGCCACGCCTATACGGGTATTTTGTTATGGCGGAAGAACAGAAAAGCAAAACAAAAAAATGAATCATATAGCAAAACAAACACTTCTCGAGCTGCGCGAACAGCTTCAGTTACAGGAAGCTTTGTTTTTATTTTTTTGATTACACATTGGGCAACTTTTTGGTACAAATTTAACTTTGAAAACACAGAATCCTACTATCACGTTGTTGTTGGAGACGAAGTTGGGTTTGGCAATTCGTTTTTTTCTCTTTTTTATATTGTTGCTATTGCTCTTTTAGGTTATCACCTAAAACACGGCTTTCTTTCTGCGGGACAAACGCTTGGCATTAATGGAACAAAATATGAAAAGTTTTATGTTGCCGTGTCCTCTCTTTTTTGGTTTTGGGTTCCTCTTGGGTTTATATCAATTCCGATATGGTTTGGGTTTATTAGTCCGGCGGCGGCACCATGACAGAGCTTAACCTAAACTCAGGCGCGCCAAAAGGAGACCTTCATACAGCGTGGACAAGACACAAAGACTTTTTACAAAAACTTTCCAAAGAAGAGGCGAACAAATATAAAATAATCATAATTGGTACAGGCCTGGCTGGCGCATCAGCCGCTGCCACGCTAGCTGAAAAAGGCTTTAATGTTGATGCTTTTTCATACCACGAATCACCAAGAAGAGCACACAGCATTGCTGCACAAGGCGGAATCAATGCAGCAAAAAACTACAAACACGATGGCGACAGCACGACACGACTTTTTTATGACACAATTAAAGGCGGAGATTTTCGATCAAGAGAAGAGAACGTGTATAGGTTGGCTGAAACAAGCGCAAACATTATTGATCAGTGTGTTGCGCAGGGCGTCCCCTTTGCTAGGGAGTATGGCGGATTTTTAGACAACAGATCTTTCGGCGGGGTTCAGGTTTCAAGAACTTTTTATGCAAGAGGGCAAACCGGACAACAGCTTCTTTTGGGCGCCTATTCTGCCCTTAGCAGGCAGCTAAAAAAGGAAAAGGTGAAGTTTTTTCCAAGACATGACATGCTAGACATTGTCCTTGTTGATGGAAAGGCAAAGGGCGTGGTTACTCGAAACCTTTTAAACGGAGAGGTGTCCTCACACTATGCAGACGCTGTTATTTTAGCAACGGGCGGATATGGAAACGTTTACTATTTGTCAACAAATGCTATGGCAAGCAACGTGACTGCAAACTGGAGAGCACATAGAAAAGGAGCCCTTTTTGCAAACCCCAGCTTTACACAAATACACCCTACATGTATTCCTGTTAAAAACAACTTTCAGTCAAAATTAACACTGATGAGCGAAAGCCTAAGAAACGATGGAAGGGTTTGGGTTCCAAAGAAAAAAAGAGACATGCGGAAACCAAATGAAATCCCTGAAAATGAAAGAGATTATTATTTAGAAAGAATTTACCCGGCATTTGGGAACCTTGTTCCAAGAGACGTAGCTAGCAGGCGAGCAAAAGAGGTTTGTGACAACGGACAGGGCGTTGGCCCCACTGGGTTTGCTGTATATTTAGACTTTAAACACGCAATTCAGAACAAAGGAGAAGACTATGTAAAAGAGAAATATGGAAACCTTTTTGATATGTATCAAAACATAGCAGATGAAAACCCTTATAAAGCCCCAATGAAAATTTATCCAGCCGTTCACTATACAATGGGAGGGCTTTGGGTTGATTACAACCTAATGACCACCATTCCCGGACTTTTCTCCATTGGAGAAAGCAACTTTTCTGACCATGGCGCCAACAGGCTGGGAGCAAGCGCTTTAATGCAGGGCCTTGCAGACGGATACTTCATTGCTCCTCACACAGTTGCTGACTACCTGTCAAAAGAAACAGTAGGCGAGACCACCATAAAAAATAACGAAACTTTCAAAAAAGCAGCCCACAACACACAAAAAGACATTGAAAAAATTATGGAGGTAAAAGGCAACATACCTGTTGACGAAATTCATAGAGAGCTAGGGAAGGTTGTTTGGGATAAGGTAGGCATGTCTAGAAGCAAGGCAGGCCTAAAAGAAGCGCTTGATCTAATTCCAAAGATAAAGGAAAAATTTTGGAACAATGTATTTATTCCTGGTTCAAAAAATGATTATAATCAAGAGCTAGAAAAAGCTTTAAGATTAAAAGACTTTATAGAGCTTTCTGAGCTAATGGCGCTTGACGCCCTTAATAGAAACGAGTCTTGTGGAGCACACTTTAGAGAAGAGTTTCAAACAGAAGAAAATGAAGCAAAAAGAAACGACATCGAATTTATGTATGTTGCTGCATGGCAATACAACAAGGATGGCAACCCGAAGCTTTTCAAAGAAAACCTGGAATATAAAAATGTAAAACTAAAAACCAGAAGCTATAAATAATGAATATCAACCTAAAGATTTGGAGACAAAAAAACCAAAAAGACAAAGGAGGCCTTAAGTCTTACAGGCTTCAAAACATAGATCCAAACATTTCTTTTTTAGAAATGTTAGACATTCTTAACAATCGACTCATTAAAGAAAAACTTGAGCCAGTTGTTTTTGATCATGATTGTAGAGAGGGAATTTGTGGCTCATGTGGGTTTATGATTAATGGCCAACCTCACGGGCCGCAAAAAGCAACCACAGTTTGTCAATTACACATGAGAACTTTTAATGATGAGGACGAAATTCTTTTAGAGCCGTTTAGAGCCAAGTCTTTTAAGGTGATCAAAGACCTCTCTGTTGATAGAACAGCCTTTGACAGAATTATTAGCAGCGGGGGCTTTGTTTCTGTTAATACCGGAGAAGCAGAAGAGGCTAACTCTATAGCCGTTGAAAAATCCAATGCAGACGAAGCTTTTCTTTCTGCTGCATGTATTGGTTGTGGGGCTTGTGTTGCTGCGTGTAAAAATTCGTCAGCAATGCTTTTTACCGCTGCGAAGGTTTCACAGCTTACTCTTTTACCACAGGGTAAGCCAGAACAAAAAGAAAGGGTTCAAAACATGGTAGCCACAATGGACGAAGAAGGGTTTGGTGCTTGCACCAACACAGGAGCCTGTTCTGCTGAGTGCCCAAAAGAAATTTCACAAGAAAACATTTCTAGGCTTAATAGAGAGTTTATAAAATCTCAGCTATAAACATAGAACAACTTCTTTTTTTTTGATAAATTGAAAGAAATAACAAAACATGTTTTTTCACTATTTTAAATTTTTTCTTAGTCCGGCCTTTATTGCGCTAATAGGTTGTGGGGTCTCTCTCGGTGGGAACAAGGGCCTTTTTCTTCTTTTGGGCCTACAGTTTTTTATTATTTTTGGAGAGATTTTTTTTGGAGATGACACATCTGTGCCAAAATATGGACGCCCACAAATTTTAGACCTTGCGCTTTTTATTAATGTCCCATTGTTTTTTTATGTTCTTTTTCTTTTTTTAAGCAAGAACACGACATGGGCACCCGAGCTGCTTGTATCGGTCCCTGTTCTTGGGCTTGCTATGGCGACAGCATTTATTAACGTTGGACACGAGCTTGTTCACAGAACAGACAAAAAATTTGACTGTGAAATAGGAAACTGGGCTTTAGCCGCAGCATGGAACCCTGCCTTTGCAATTGAGCATGTATATGGCCACCATAAAAATGTTGGAATAACACAAGAAGATCCCGTAACAGCACAAGCAAATGAAAACCCAATTTTTTTCGCGATTAAAGCATTTTTTCGCGAACACACCCACGCTTGGAGCATTGAATCAAAGCAGCTAAAAAGAAGAAAGCACAACATCATATCATTTCATAACAGGCTCCTTGTTGGCTATATAAGAACAGCGCTAATTTTTTATTTAATCTATGCTGTTTTTGGGCCATTTTCTCTTTTGCTTTATTTTTTAGTAGGGATGGCAGCCAACTACATCTTTCAAATGACAAATTTTGTTGAACATTATGGGCTTGTAAGAATCAAAGGAAGACCAATATTACACCACCACTCTTGGAACTCGAACAACAGAACAACCACATATTTAACATACAACCTTACAAGACATTCTGACCACCACGTTAATCCAAAAAAAGAGTTTTGGGAACTTGATCCGTGTCTTGATGATGGGATATCTCTTCCTTCTGGGTATTTAACATATATAACCTTGTTTACCTTTGCTCCTTTTATTGCAAGACAAAAGATGCACCCAAGATTAAAAAGATGGTATTTTGAGTATGCGTCTAGCGAAGAAAGAGCCCTTACCGAAAACTATAAAAACTTTTAATTTTGTAGCTTAAAATTAATTGGAATGGTAATCCAAACCCCTACAGGTCTTTCGCGTTGTTTAGCAGGCCTAAACCTTGTTTTTCTTAAGGCTTCTACAGCTGATTCGTTCAAACCAGTGTTTGGTATTCCTTTTACAACGATAGTTTCTTTTACTTTGCCTTTTTCATCGATAAAACACTGTACCAACACTTGCCCTTCAATGCCAGCTTCCTGTGCAATATCAGGATAAACGGGCCTAATCGGAGTAACGGGTCTAGGCGGATCATCGTAAGGAATAAATTTAAACTGTGGCCCAGAAGGCGGTGGCGGTGGGGCGTCCCACGCATCAAAATTATCTAAATCCGTTTCTTCAATTGTTAGGTCGTCTGCCAAGTCCTCGTCTTCTGATTCAATTGGTATAGAAGGCCTTGCAGGCGGTGGCGGAGTTTCAAATTGCTGTGTTTCAGGAATTTCAATATTTTCAATTATAATCTGCCCCTCGCTTTCAATGTCTATTTCTGGCTCAAAGCGCTGTAATCCATAAAATGTTAACAGCCCTAAAAAGCAAGCAACCAAAGCTCCAATGCGCGTTACCGTTGAATATTGTTGTTTTAGGGTCCCTTCAATTTTTGCGCGCCTTAAGACAAAGTTTGCAAACAAGGTTATTGGGTTGAACAAGCCTTTTTTAAAAAGCTTAACTGGGTCTTTTATTTTCATTGGCCGGGCGCCTTAACCTTTGTTGAATAGTTTAGCTTTAATGCGTCAGCCAACCTTAATTCTTTGTGTATTTTAGAAATGGTTTCCATTTTTGCAGCCATATCTGCTTTTAGCGAAACAGTTAATTGGGGGTCCGCAGCCCTTTTGTTATACATAACGTCAAGAACTTCTCCTTCGCCAACAAGTTTATCTTCAATAGATATCAAGCCATCTTTAGAAACCCAAATGTGTGCAGTATGTCTCTTAGATTTTAGTTTTTCAATACGTTCCGCTTTTGGTAACGATATTTGTAGTCCTGAATACTCTCTTAAAACGGTGGTAACCATAAAAAAGATAAGAAGCATAAAAATAATGTCTGGCATAGAAGATGTAGAAATTTTGGACTCTATGTTTGATTTTCTTTTAAACTTCATTCTGTCTCCGCAATTGATATACGGGTTGCTTTTGCCATCTTTAATTGGTCTAACACCTGAACATAAGCATTATACTGTGTTTTTTCGGCTGCTTTTACAGATACAATTAATTTATCATTTTTAGCTATTTCTTCTGCTACTTTACGATGAATATTTCTAATCTCAACTGGCTCGCCATTCAAAAGAACATCTCCCGAGGAACTAATTAAGCAGTTCAAGATATTCTTTTTGTTTACTTCTAACTCTTGCCCTTCTGCTGGAAGAATAATTCCAAGCCCTTTGTCCATATCAATTGTTGTGGTAACCAAAAAGAAGACCAACAACAAAAATGCAATGTCTGCCATTCCACCCTCAGGGATAGCACCAACCCTAGCTTTTCTTTCTCTAAGAGCCATTTTTTATTTGCTTGTAAGAAGATCAGTTAGCTCAATTGATTTTTCTTCCATGTCTAATACCATTGAATCAATCTGAGAAGAAAAATAATTTTGACATACTTGGATTATCATTGCAACAACAAGCCCAAAAGCAGTGGTTAATAATGCTTCTGAAATACCACCTGCAACCACAGCTGGAGAAATATCGTTTGCTGCTTCAATTGCCTCAAAAGCACGAATCATACCCCACACAGTTCCTGTAAAACCCATCATTGGGGCAATCGCAACAATTGCAGTTAACCAGCCCATGTTTTTTTCAAGAAAGGCCATTTCAAGAGACCCTGCGTTTTCAATAGCTTTTTCTACGTGCTCAGCGCCCTTCCCAGATTTTTCTAGGCCAGCTCTACATATGTTTGAAACAGGCCCGTCGTGCCCATCGCATATTGCTAAAGCTTTTTTTGTGCCACCGCTTTTCATTACTGCAGCCATTGATTCCATGAACCCTTGAGAATCTGCTTTAGATTTTGCCAGAGAACGAAAGCGCTCTACAACCAAAGCCAGCCCCCCAAGCAACAATAATAATATTGGCCACATGAAAGGGCCACCGTTTATAAACAATTCTACCATTTAAGTTCCTCCTAACCTGTTAAATGTTTAAAAATCTAGCTTATAACACAACCAATGTCAACAAACTAGACTATCCCTCTTATTTTATCTAAAACGCCTTTTTCTAGGCTTGGGCTTAAAGAGTAATTAATCGTTATTGCTGCTATCGGAGCGCCCAATGTTTCTTTGTATTGTTTTAGCTTTATTAAGTCTTTTTCTGTGCAAAGAATAAGATCAATTTTATTGTTATCAACAAATGAATTAATTTTTTTGATATCTTTTTCTTTAAACGGATAATGGTCTGGGTATACTAAAGATTCTTTAAAGTTTATTTTTAGACTTTCTAGGGTTTTTTGAAAACCCCCAGGAGAACCAATCGCACACAAAGACAAAATATTGCTGTATTGATTTAAAACCTCAAACTTTTCAGCTTTATTTTCAGGGCTATCTGCAACCAACAAATAATCATTATAACCCCATTTAAGCGCAAGCACCCCCTCTTTGTTGTCCGCCATGTTAGTGCTAATAATTATATCAGCTCTCTTTAGCCCTATTATTGGCTCTCTTAGCACTCCATAAGGAAATATTTTGTTTGCTTTTTCATTATGATCAAAAAGCACTATATCTACATCTCGGTAAAGCTTTCTGTGCTGGAAACCATCATCTAAAAGCACAACATCACACCCTTCTTTTCTATATAGGCTTTCTGCCGCTTTAGTTTTGTTTTTTGAAACATAAACAGGAATATTTTCTAAATTATTTTTTAAAAGAACCGTCTCGTCTCCAGCAACCTTCCAGTGTTTATAAAAGTCTTTGACAAACCAGTTTTTATCTTTCATTAAAAAACTTGATTTCTCGTTTTTTCTGCCGTGTCCTCTAGTAGAAACCCCCACCTTGTATCCCTGTTGCGTTAAAAGCTTTGCTATAGCAATAGTAAAAGGAGTTTTACCTGTCCCCCCAAGCGAAACATTTCCAATGCTGACTATAATTGGTTTGGTTTTTTTTGGCTTTATTAGGTTATAATCATAAAAAAAATTTTTTAGCCATATAAAAACAACATGTATTGGAAATAAAAAGAGAAACCAATAAAAAACAAAAACCTTTATTTTATAAAAAACACTAGTCATGGCTAGACGCACGCCTATCTACGGCTTCTATTTTTTCTTTGAGCTGTTTAATACAAAAACTTAAGTCATCTTCTGGTTTAAAATATATTGGTTCTCCGACCACTAGCTTAATGGGGCTAAACGGTTTGCTAAGATAAAAATTGTGCCAGTTTTTAAAGACCCAGCTTCTTTTTGCGTGTCCAATCACAGGGACTATTGGAGCTCCAGTTTTTTGCGATAGCTTTATAGCTCCCGGTTTTGGTATGTGTTCTGGGCCCTGAGGGCCATCTGGTGTAATAATAATTTTTGTCCCTTGTATTTGTAAAAGCCTTATCATGTCACTGTATGCATCGGTTCCACCTCTTGAGCTTGAGCCTCTTACAAAAGAATATCCAACCATTTCTCCGACCTGTGCAATTAGCTCCGCATCTTTGTTTAAGCTGGCCAAACCAATGTAATTTTTATTAGAAAAATAATGGAACACACTTAAAATTTTTCCATGCCAAGACACCATTACAAAAGAACGATTGTTTTTGGATAAACTTGTTATGTTTTCCATGCCTTCAACCGTAAACCTGTTTAAACCATACAGCAGCTTAATGGTTATCCAAAGAAATACGACCTTTGTTTTGAAAATTAACTTATTGTAGAATGTGTTTTGCTGCATTTTGGTATGGTTTTTTTCTTGTGGTATCAATTGAGCTAACAAGAAGATCGTGGCTTTGTTTCCACTTTCTTTTTCCCTCGTCAGACAACAGATAATTGATTTCTTTAACAATGTTTTTTGGCTTCATATTGTTTTGTAATAATTCTGTTACCACCTCTTTGCCTACAATAAGATTTACAAGAGAAAGGTGTTTTACAGATGCCATTTTTTTTGCTAAGAACCACGTGACAGATGAAAGCTTATAACAAACAACCATAGGACATTTTAGCAGTGCAGTTTCTAGGGTTGCTGTTCCAGAAGAAACAATCGCTACGTCTGCAGAATATAGCGCCTCATAATGGTTCTCTTTAACTGTTATTATATTTTCTGGAGCGCCGTCAATAGCAATGTTTGGAGCCTGTATTAAGACAGGTTGTATTTTGTGTTTTCCCTCCTCCTTTAATTGTTTAATTGTATCTAAAAAAATTCCCCAATGTTTTTTAATCTCTGATTTTCTGCTGCCAGGCAGTAGTGCCACTATTTTTTTATTTTGACTAATGTTGTATTTCTGACGGAGAAAGTTTTTCTCAAAATTTTTATCTAAAATTGATATTAAAGGATGACCAACAAAATGAACATCAATATTTCTTTTTTTAAACCACTCTTTTTCAAAAGGGATAATGCTAATTAGTTTATCACACAAATTTTTTAATTGCTCAGACCGCTTACTGTTCCAGGCCCACACCTGCGGAAGAATAAAGTATGTAATAGAAATCCCCAGCTTTTTTACTTCTTTTGCCAATCTCATGTTAAAGCCCGGATAATCAATTAATACTACCTGTTGTGGCTTTAGTTCTTTGATAAGAGAAACCGTTTTATTAAATATTTTTTTTATTCTAGGATAATGTTTTAAAACCTCAACTATGCCGATAACATTTAAGTTTTTTACATGCTCCACATGATTAAGCCCCGCCCCAATCATTTTATCGCCACCAATTCCATAAAAAGAAAAATCGGGATCAATCTTTTTCATTTCTTTTATTAGGTGAGCTCCATGCAGGTCCCCAGAGTCTTCCCCAGCAATAATAACTATTTTTTTATCTGACATTTTGAAGAACTTTTTTTTCAATTTCTAGCGCAATTTCTAGCGCCCTTAACCCTTGAACACCATCTACAACAGGGCTTTTTCTCGTTTGTATTGAATCAATAAAGTTGTTGATTTCTTCCAAAAGAGCATCTTTTTCTTCTGGAACAATTTTATCATAAAATATTGTTTTGGTTCCATTAGACGTATCAATTTCTTTGCTTGTTGATTCAGATGAGGTGTTTAGCCCTGCTTTCAAATTATAAACTTCAATCTGAGGAATCATTAAGTCAGTAATAGTATACAGGCTTTCTTCGTAGGTTCTAATTTTTCTTACATAGTTTTGAGCAATTCTGCTCGATTTTAAATTTGCAACAACACCATTGATAAATTTTATTTGTGCGTGTGCAATATCAACCGTTTGACTCATCATTTTTGCACCATTAGCCTCTATATTTTCGATTTTTTCATTTACCATTGACAAAACAAGATCAATATCATGAACCATTAAGTCTAAAATGACAGGAACTTCTGTTCCTCTTGTTTGAAAGGGAGCAAGCCGTTCAATTTCGATACAATGAGGAGCCGTTATTACCTTTTTTAGCTGCTTAATTGTTGGGTTAAATCTTTCAATATGCCCCACTTGAACTATGTTTTTATTGTTTTCAGCCAGCGTGATAATTTTTTTTGCTTCTTCAGAGGTGCTTGTTATCGGTTTTTCAATAAAAATATCTTTTTTCTTTTCTAAACACTTAACAGCAATATCATAATGAGTTTCTGTTGGTGTGACAATATTTATTCCTTCAGAAGCATCAATTAAATCATTTTCGTTACCAAAGCTTTTAACATTAAATTTTTTTGATACCAATTGAGCGCTATCTTGGTCTGTGTCAAAAAATCCGACAAACTCTACCAGTGAATGATTAGACAAGTGTTTGATGTGATGTTTTCCAAGATGCCCTGCCCCAATAACACCAATTTTAACTTTTTTTTGCATTATTGTCCTTTAATAAAGTAAGCAATATCTCCTTCTTGCATAATATAGTCTTTACCAACAATTTTAACCAACCCCAATGTTTTTAAATCTTTTATGTTGTTTTCATGTTTTATGGCGTCTTCAAAGCTATAAATTTCAGCTTTAATAAATTTTTTTGCAAAATCCGTGTGGATTTCTTCTGCAGCTTCTACCGCCGCCGCACCCTTTGTAATTGTCCAAGCCCTTACCTCTTCCTCTCCGCAAGTAAAGAAAGTTTGAAGCCCAAGGTTTGCATATGCCTCTTTAATAAGGCTGTTTAGGCCCGGCTCTTCTAGACCGTATTCGTTTAAAAGCAATTTTTTTTCTTCTTCGTCTAAGCCAGCCACTTCTGATTCTAATTTTCCATTAATTATTATAAAAGAAGATTGATTTTTTTCTGCAACTTTTTTTATTTCATCAATTTTTTCATCGCCTACTTGATTTTCGCTAATATTAGCTACATAAATCATTGGTTTGTCGGTTAAAAGGAACAGGTTTTTTACCGGAACATCCTCTTTACTGTTTCTTTCAAAAGACCTTGCAGGTAGACCAGTGTTAAGATGTTCAAGCAGGCTGTTTAATATTGTTTTTGCTAATTTTCCTTCTGGTTTGTTTGCTTTAATTAGTTTTTCATTTTTTTCTAAACTCTTTTCAACTGTTTTAATATCAGCAAGCAACAATTCAGTATTAATAATTTCTATATCATCCACTGGGTCAACCCTATTTTCAACATGGGTTACATTTTTGTCATCAAAAACTCGTATTATTTGAACCACAACCTTTACTGATCGTATTTGTGACAAAAATTGATTTCCTAAACCTTCTCCTTTGTGTGCATTTTTTACAAGACCAGCGATATCAATAAACTCAACAGTATTACATATTGTTTTTTTAGGAGAAAATATTTTTGATAACACTTTTAAACGGGCGTCTGGCACTTCAACAATTCCAACATTTGGTTCGATAGTGCAAAAAGGATAATTTTCTGCTGCGATGCTATTGTTGCTTAAAGCATTAAACAAAGTTGATTTTCCAACATTCGGCAATCCGACAAATCCACAATTTAACTTCATGGAAAGAATATAAGACTTATTTTATTTTTTTTAGTGTAGAATAGTGTGGTTTTATGGTCCTCTTAAAACCGCCATCAAAGAATACAATATAGACGCTTTCTCCTGCACTATAACTTCTTTCATGAGCTTTCTATTTTTTGCGACGTTTAAAAATGTCTTTTTTTACAAGTGAAAAACCTTTTTTCATAAGCCCCCAACCATTAATTATTAACAATAAACCATTGTTAAATTTATTTGCTTTTTTACTCATGAAACCCCACTAATTCCCGTCATTTTAAACTTATCAAAACCAAACAGCTTTATTAGGTCTCTCCATAGGGTTTTAGGGTTTTTATTAAACAGCATTTCTGGGCAATCGTGTACCAACCAATCACCGTTTTTGATTTCATTGTCTAGCTGGTTTTTTCCCCAAGCAGAATGTCCAAAAAGTAGTTTAGTGTTTTTAAATTCTTTATCATCAAATAAGATTTTTTTTATTAATTCAAAATCGTTAGAAAGCTTTATTGTTTCGTTTGTATTAAAATCAATATCTTCAATATTATCATTGCTTAAAATACACGCTTCATGTATGGAAACTGGCCCTCCAAAGTAAATTTTTTTTGATTGTGCTATTAAATCTTTAAAAAATTTATCTTTTATACCAGAGCTCAGGACTTTCATTGTGCTAATAGGTTTGTTAATAATAAAACCAACAGCGCCGTCTCTATTATATTCACATATAAAAATAACGCTTTTTGAAAAATAAGGATCTGTCATATTTGGCATAGCAACCAATAGCTTGTTTTTTAGTGTGCCCACACATATAACATAAATCCTTTTTTGACGCATGTCCAGTTTTTACTAAATTGAAGGTTAGTTATTTTGTATATGAAAAACACTTTATCAATTAAAGGCGCAAAACAGCACAACCTAAAAGACATCAGTGTTGACATCAAGAAAAACAAACTTGTTGTTATCACAGGTCCTTCTGGATCAGGAAAATCTTCTTTAGCTTTTGATACAATTTATGCCGAAGGACAAAGAAGGTATGTAGAATCTTTATCTGCATATGCACGTCAATTTTTAGATTTAATGGAAAAACCAGATGTTGATGTTATTGAAGGCCTGTCTCCTGCAATTTCAATTGAACAAAAAACCGGTTCTCGCAACCCAAGATCTACAGTAGGCACGATTACTGAAATCCACGACTATTTGAGACTGTTATACGCCAGCATTGGCAAGCCTCATTGTTGGGAGTGCAATGAGCCCATTGACAAACAAAGCCCTGAACAAATTGTAAATCAAATTTTAAAAATTAACTCTGACAAAAAAGCCTATATATTGTCGCCAATTGTTAATGGTAGAAAAGGACAACACAAATCAGTTTTGGAGGATATAAAAAAGAAAGGATTTTTAAGAGCACGCATTGATAATAAAATTTTTTCTTTACGCACAGAACAAAATTTAGAAAAAAACAAAAAACACAATATAGATGCAGTTGTTGATAGAGTTGTTATTCAGCAGGAGGTTAAATCTAGACTGCTAGAATCTGTTGAGCTTGCACTCAAAATGGGTAACGGAATTTGTATTATTAATATTGAAGGCAAAAAAGACTTTATATTTAGTGAACATTTTGCTTGTCCGTATCACCCTTATGTTAGCCTGTCTGACCTTGTCCCCCGCATGTTTTCATTTAATTCTCCTTATGGTGCTTGTAGTAAATGTGATGGCTTGGGACACATTACAGAAGTAGACCCCGACCTAGTAGTCCCAGATATTAAAAAATCATTAATACAAGAAGCTATTTTACCTATTGGAAGCCAACCAAAAGGTTGGCATGGAAACAAATTGAGAGCTTTAAACAGAAAATACCCCCTTTCTTTTTCTAAACCGTGGAACAAGCTGTCTAAGGAGCTTCGCACCATTCTTTTATATGGCTTGAAAGGAGAAAGCTTAGATATCGATTTTAAAAATAAAAAATGGTCTGGAACGTATACTGGTGAATGGGAAGGAATTATACCAGAGTTGCAACGAAGATATAAGCAAACCCGTTCATTTGGGATACGAAAATGGATTGAAGGTTTTATGAGCACAAGGAAATGTGATTCATGCGAAGGTAAAAGGCTAAAAAAATCATCATTAAATGTAACAATAGATAATATTAGCATTGGTGATTTATGCAAAAAAAACATTCAAGACACCCTAGCATTTTTTAAAGAATTATCAATTACAAAAAATGATAAAGAAATTGCAAAAGGCATTTTAAAGGAAACTGAAAAAAGACTTTCTTTTCTTATAAATGTTGGATTAGGATATTTAACATTAGACAGAGCATCACGAACGCTTTCTGGGGGCGAAGCACAACGAATACGGCTTGCTTCGCAAGTGGGTTCACAGTTAACAGGGGTATTATATGTTCTTGATGAGCCTTCAATTGGTTTACACCCAAGAGACAATAATCGCCTTTTAAAAACATTAGATTCTCTAAGAGATATTGGCAATACTGTTATTATTGTTGAGCATGATTTAAGCACAATAAAGTCTGCTGACCAAATTATTGATATGGGCCCTAAAGCAGGCAAAGAAGGGGGAGAAATTGTTTTTTCTGGATCTTTAGAAAAAATGATGTCACAAAACAAAACGCTTACAGCTGAATATATGTCTGGGAAAAAATCTATCAAAATTCCGGATTATAGAACAATTACACATAATCATTTTACAATTAAGGGTGCGCAAGGAAATAACTTAAAAAATATAAATGTTAGCTTTCCATACAACAGGCTAATAGCTGTTACAGGGGTTTCAGGTAGCGGAAAAAGCTCTTTAATTAATCAAACGCTTTATCCTGCTCTTGCAAATTTAGTAAACTTTGGAGTTAAAGAAATGTTGCCGTTTAAAAACTTGCTTCGCACTGACGATATTGAGAGAGTTGTTAGCGTTGACCAAAAACCAATTGGGAAAACCCCACGATCAAACCCCGCAACCTACACTGGAGTGTTTACATATATAAGGGAATTATTTTCAGAAACAAGAGAAGCAAAAATTAAAGGATATAAGCCCGGGAGATTTTCTTTTAATGTAAAAGGCGGGAGATGTGAAACCTGTGAAGGCGCTGGAATTAAAAAAATTGAAATGAATTTTTTACCTGATGTTTATGTTACCTGTGAAGACTGTGAAGGGAAGAGGTATAACAATGAAACGCTAGAAATTAAGTTTAAAGGTCTTAATATTGCTGAAGTCTTAGATTTATCTGTTGAAGAAGCAAGGGGGTTTTTCAAAAACGTATTTTCTATTAAAAAGAGACTAGACACCTTATCAGATGTTGGACTTGGTTATATTAAGTTAGGACAACAAGCTACTACGCTTTCAGGGGGGGAGGCGCAACGCGTCAAGCTATCAACGGAACTATCAAAAACAAGCACAAAAAACACAGCTTATTTTCTTGACGAACCAACAACCGGATTACATGTAGATGATATAAGAATGCTTTTATCAGTACTACAAAAGCTGGTTTCAAATGGGAATACAGTTATTGTTATCGAACATAACCTTGATGTCATTAAGTGTGCCGATTGGATTATTGATTTAGGCCCAGAGGGCGGCGAAGCTGGAGGGCAGCTTGTTGCTCAGGGCACGCCAAAAGAAATTGTTAAAAATAAAAAATCAATCACAGGACAATTCTTAAAAAAAATATTGAAATAATTTTTTGGATAACCATGTTTCTCTAATTATCTTAGTGTATAGTGTCTGATAAAGAAAAAATAGTTATATCATCAAAGGAAGAAAGAAGTTTTGATAAGCAAATTAGGCCAAATCTTTTTACAGAGTTTATTGGTCAGAAAAATTTGGTGAATTCTTTGAAAACTTACATTCTTGCTGCACAAGAGAGAAAAGAGGCCCTTGATCATATTCTTCTTTATGGTCCGCCTGGATTGGGGAAAACAACATTGTCAAATATTATTGCAAATGAACTAAAAAAAGGATTTTATGGTTCTTCTGGCCCTGTAATATCTATACCAGGAGATTTATCGGGCATGTTGACTAATTTGCAAAATCGAGACGTATTTTTTATTGATGAAATACACAGAATTAATACGACTGTTGAAGAATATCTTTATTCGGCAATGGAAGATTACCGCATAGACATTTTAATTGATTCTGGGCCAAACGCTCGAACAGTAAGGATTGATTTAGAGCCATTTACATTGGTAGGCGCAACAACAAGGCTTGGGAAGATTACTACTCCAATGAGAGACAGATTTGGTGCAATTTTTCGTCTTGAATATTATAAAAATGATGAAATTTTTCAGGTTTTAAAACGTACATCAAAAATTTTAAAAGTTAGCATTGATGAAGATGCACTTCATGAGATTGCATTAAGGTCTCGCGGAACACCAAGGGTTGCAAACCGAATACTGAAAAGAGTCAGAGATTTTGCGCAAGTACAAAAAAGTAAAAAAATTACCCTTTCCCAAGCATCCGAATCTTTAGACAGTATTGGAGTTGATAAAAACGGGCTGGAAGAAATGGATAGAAAAATTTTAAATAATCTAATCTTTAAGTTTAATGGCGGTCCTACCGGCGGGAAGTCTTTAGCAATTTCTGTGAATGAAGATTTACAGACAATCGAAGATGTTTATGAACCATATTTGATTAAAGAGGGATTTATTGAACGAACTTCAAGAGGAAGAAAAGCCACAAATAAATCTTATAAAATGTTTAATATGACAAAAAAAGGAGCCCTAATTAATGATTGAAAAAAAGAAAAAATACAAATTATCTGACTTTAAATATCCGTTGCCAAAAAAGTTTATTGCACAAAAACCAAAACAAAAACGAGAAACATCAAAACTGATGGTTTTAGACCGTAAAGAAAAATCAATAAAACACAAAAACTTTAAGAACATCATTGATTATTTCCAAAAAAATGATCTCTTAATTGTTAATAACACCAAAGTTTTCCCAGCACGCCTATTTGCTACAAAAGACAGAACAGATGCAAAAGTAGAAATTTTTCTTCTAAGGGAACTAGGAGATCGTTTATGGGAAGTGCTAGTTAAGCCAGCGAGAAAAGTGCGAATTGGAAACAAATTAATTTTATCTAAAGATTTGTTTTGCGATGTTATTGACAATACTGTTTCAGGCGGAAGGGTTGTCAGGTTCGAGTTTGGAGACCAAAATTTTGATAATATTTTAAATGAAATTGGTCACCCTCCGCTTCCTCCTTATATCAAAAGAGATGCAACGCCCACAGACCGTGAAAGGTATCAGACTGTATATGCAGAAAAAAGAGGGGCAGTCGCAGCTCCAACAGCTGGTTTACATTTTACTGATCAAATACTAAAAAAATTAGAAAAAAAAGGAGTACGCGTTCATACAATTACCTTACATATTGGTTTAGGGACTTTTAAACCAGTTCAAGTTGAAGATCTCAATCGTCATCATATGGATTCCGAATATTTTGAAGTTAGTGCTGAAACAGCTTTAGCTATTAATGAAGCAAAACTCAAAAGAAGAAGAATCTTTGCTGTTGGAACATCCACTGTTCGTGCTCTTGAAACTGTTAATGTTTCTGGTTTTCAAATTTCACCCAAAAAAGGATGGACAAATAAATTTATACACCCTCCATATGATTTTAAGATTGTTGATGGGTTAATCACAAATTTCCACTCACCAGAAAGCACGCTTTTGATGCTTATTTCAGCGTTTGCAGACTATGATTTTATTAAGCTGGCATATAGGGAAGCTAAAAAAAAGAAGTATCGTTTTCTTAGTTATGGTGATAGCATGTTAATTATTTAAATATGAATGCTGGTATAATAGTAGCAGCCGGGGAAGGCACACGATACGGTTCTTATAAACAGATTGAACCTTTGCTTGATAAAAAAGTTTATCAATATGCGTTAGACGTTTTTCTTGGTTCTGAATTAATTGATATAATTTATCTTGTCGTAAATAAAGATTTGTATGGCCTTATTGAAAAAGATTTAAATAAGCATAACGCTTCCAAATCAATAATTTTATGTGAAGGTGGAGACACTAGAGCTCAATCAGTTTATAATGCCATCATGTTAATTGATCACAAATATGATAAAGTTTGTATTCATGATGCGGTGAGGCCTCTTATCACAAAAAAAGATATTAAAAATGTAATATTAAATTGTCCTGATGGTGGAGGTTGTGTTGTTGGAAAAAAGATTTATGATACCATAAAAAAAGTCGACAACACAAATATTGTTGAAACAATAAACAGAAACAATATATGGCTCTCTCAAACTCCCCAAGCATTTTGTTTAAAAACCCTTCGCAATTGTTATAATGATAATTTTGCAAACCTTACAGATGAAGCCAGTCTCTTAGAATCACATAAACACAAAATTCAGATAATAGAAAGCACAAATATGAATACCAAGATTACAACAGAGAAAGATCTACAGCTTGCAAAACAACTTTTATCAAAACATTTGACAGGGCTCGGGATTGATTTTCACTCTCTTGTTGAAGGGGATCATCTAATTGTAGGGGGGCATAAGATTGATTGTCATTTTTCGTCAATAGCACATTCTGATGGCGATGTTTTAACTCATTCTATTATTGATGCACTATTAGGAGCATTAAATTTGGGTGATATTGGAGAACATTTTCCAAACACTCCGGAAAACCTAAATATTGATAGCACTGAATTATTAAAAAAAATTGTTCAAAAAATACCCAATAATAAAAAAATATTACACATAGACTCATCAATTATATTGAATGAGCCAAAAATATCTCCCCACAAAAAAGCAATCAAACAATCATTGTCTCGCGTATTGGGAGTTAGCTCAGATAAAATTTCTATTAAAAGCACCACCACCAATGGGTTGGCATTTCTTGATATGTCTACAGGGTGGGGAGCCCAAACAATTCTTACTCTTGGCGATGATAGTTAGTTCATATGCAAAAGTTAATATTGGTCTTCATATTTTAAACAAAAGAGAAGACAATTTTCACAATATCATCACTATTTTCCAAGAAATTGATTTTTACGATCAAATATCAATCGAAAAATCTGATAATTTTATTTTTGAATCAAACGCTGATTGGTTAGACAATAAAAACAATACATGTGTAAAAGCTTTTGCAATTATTAAAGAAGAATTTCCTCATATTTCTAATGTTAAAATTTTTCTTAAAAAAAATGTACCAACAAATGCTGGTTTAGGGGGAGGATCAAGCAATGGAACTGCTGTTTTAAAAACATTAAATGAATTATTTTCTTTAAATATCTCAACAAAAAAATTGGTTCAATTATCTAATAAAATTAGCGCAGACTCACCTTTTTTTGTCGACGGAGGAATGCAATGTGGTCAAGGGACAGGAGAGAAATTATTGCGCATAACAAATATTTTTAATGAACAACATATATTGTTGGTTCTTCCTGATATAAAAATTAATACAAAGGATGCATACAAAAAATGTTTGTTAAAAGGCAAAACCAACATTAAGTTTGCCGACATGTTGAATGAACTTAAAAATAATAATTTAAGTTCTGAGTTATTTTACAATGATTTTGAAGGGTATGTTTTTAAAACACATCCAGAAATTGGCAAAATCAAATTAAAAATTTTGGATTTAGGTGCAAAATAT
>MDSY01128127.1_pt1 | contig 33689 bp, 27 predicted proteins | sample 811131 | NCBI WGS metagenome assembly MDSY01 (sample SAMN05326643, study PRJNA326480) | marine metagenome | isolation source: seawater | place: Atlantic Ocean: South West | collected 2010 | reverse complement strand
CATTCGCGAAAATAAATCCGTTATTTATATCATATGCAGGAGATCCTGCAGTTGTAAAATTATTATTATTCCCACTTAAATCATTCCAAGTTGTAGAAATTGTATTTCCTGTCGAGGTCCATGAAAAAGAGTTACAATCTTTAGAATTTAAATCTAATAAAAGTCCACTAGTAACATAATTTGGGGGTAATGCGCTATTATCAGAAGCGTCATATATAGCAGAAGAAGAAGAAGGCCAAACTGTAACTATTTCAGATCCATTAGTGACCCCGGTGAGAGGTAATCCTAAAGTATAGACATTCCCGCTAAAAGCAATACTAGTTGGAGTGCTGCTTAAAAGTGTTGCGTTTCCTCCACAAAGTGATAAGGTAAAATCTGAATTTTCCAAATTTCCTGAACCTCCAGTTGAGTTATAAACAGCTTCTGAAAATGTAACAATAATACTGGTACTATCAGCCGAAAGTACTGTGCTTATTATTTTTGGATCTTGAGAATAAACATTAAAAAAACATAAAAAAACAATGGAAAGTATATAAGTGTTTGTATGGTAATACTTTAAAAAATTAGACTTTACGTTTTTATCCATGAAGTTAAATTATTTATCATTAAAGTCTTACAAATAACAATATATATAAAGATAGTAAATATCTTCTAAGTTATATGTTCTAAAAATTGATAAAATAAAATCAGTCTTCTAATGAAGATGCAGAAAATGATTCGATTTCTTCCTTAAAAAAATACTGAATTTGAATGGGACGACAACATACTTCACAATCTTCTATGTACTGCTGTTCATAATCCAAGGACTCTAAAAGCATAGAAATATCTTCCCAGCAATAAGGACATTGAAAAAAATATTCTTCCATTACTCTTCAATTTCCATTAATTCTTCTGCAACAACCTCCCATTTCCCTACTAGACTAGCAAGTTGATCTTTCTTACCATTATATTTTTCAAAAAAATTAGATTGTGAAATAGTCTTCTCATAGTTGTTTTCTAATTCTGAATCATGACCTTTAATTTCTTTTTCAAGATTAAAAATTTCTCGCTCAATTTTAGATTGTTTATTTTGAAGTGACTTTAACTTTTTCTGAGCTTCGTAATCGTTCTTAGGCATGGTTGATTTATGAGTTTTTATTTTTTCTTTAAGCTCTAAAGCTACCAAAGAATCCAAATTTTTCTGATCTAAATAAAGGTTTATATCACCTAAATATTCTTTTAGTCTGTGGTCTTTAAATTCTAAAACACGATCACTCAAACCTTGTAAAAAATCTCTATCATGCGAAATTAAAATCAATGTTCCTTCAAATTTACGCAAAGCCTCTTTCAATACGTTTTTAGAACCTATATCTAAATGGTTGGTTGGTTCATCCATTATCAAAACATTAAAAGGCATAAGTAATAACTTAGCTAAGGCCAAACGATTTCTTTCTCCACCCGAAAGAACTTTTACTCGTTTTTCTACATCATCACCTCGAAATAAAAATGACCCCAGAATATCTCTAACTCGTGAACGGTTTGTATCAGTTGCAGCATTTTGCATCGTTTCTAATACAGTTAGATCACCTTCAAGATATTCTGCTTGATTTTGGGCAAAATATCCAACCATAACATTATGACCTAGCTTACAAGAACCCTCATAATCAATTTCATTAACAATGATTTTTGCTAATGTTGATTTTCCTTGACCATTCTGACCAACAAAGGCTGTTTTAGTTCCTCTTGCAATTTCAAAATCAACTCCTTGTAAAACCATTTTTTCACCGTAGACTTTCTTAATTCCCTCGGCTTCAATGATCATTTTACCCGGTTGCTTTGAAACTGGGAAACTCAATTTCATTGCTCGTTTGTCTTCAACATCAAGCTCAATGCGGTCAATCTTATCAAGTTTTTTCATTAACGATTGAGCCATTGTTGCTTTAGAAGCTTTAGCCTTGAAACGCTCTATGAGTTTTTCGGTCTGTTGAATTTGCTTTTCCTGATTCTTTTGCGCAGCTCTTTGTTGGGTTAATATTTCTTGTCGCAATATCATGTATTTAGAATAAGCTTTATTGTAATCATAAATCCTTCCACCAACAATCTCTATTGTTCTATTGGTAACTTGATCTAAAAACATTTTATCATGAGAAACTAGAACTACCGCTCCTCTGTACTTTTTCAAAAAATCTTCTAACCAAATAATTGACTCTATATCCAAGTGGTTGGTTGGCTCATCCAACAAAAGTATATCATTGGGCTGTAAAAGTAATTTTGCTAATTCAATGCGCATACGCCATCCTCCAGAGAAAGTGTCCGTTTGTTTATTGAAATCTGTTGGAGAAAAACCAAGACCTTGAAGAATTCTCTCTGTTGTCCCCTGATAATTATACCCTCCTATTATCTCATAACGTTCTGTAACTACATTTAGCTGAACTATTAGCTCATTGTATGAATCAGACTCATAATCTGTTCTAGTTGCAAGTCCCAAATTAATTTTCTCCATTTGCTTTTCCAAGGCTTTAATTTCAGTAAAGGCTTGGAAGGCTTCTTCTATAACTGTTCTTCCAAAGTCAAAGTCTATGTCTTGTTTCAAAAAACCTAATTGAACTGCTTTTTCTTGAGAAATTGTTCCCTCAGAGACTGGAGTATCTCGAGCTATTAAGTTTAGAAGTGTTGACTTACCTGCTCCATTTTTACCAACAAGACCAACTCGATTCCCTGGTCCCAATCGAAATGATATGTCTTTAAAAAGATATTCTCCACCAAAAGAGACCGATACGTTTTGAACGCTAAGCATAAATAATTTTTTGCAAATTTGATGAATGCATTTGAAATAAACTAGTGATTAACGGATTGTCTTAAATAACTTTGAAGCGCTTTAAGTTAACTTCACTTGGTAAGTCATTCCTTTTTTCTATATGATCAAGTAACCATTTAGACATCAAAGGTGCTCCCAAAACTCCTCTTGATCCAAGACCATTAAATAAATGAACATTTAATAATTCTGGGTGTGTACCTAATAGCGGTCTTCTGTCCTGAATAGTAGGTCTAATTTGAGTTATATGATCAACAACTTCTATGGAGGAACATATCATTTTACGAATACGCTCTTCAAGCCATAACCTCCCGCTTGATGTGCATTCTAATGTTTTATCATTACGCTCAAAAGTTGCACCTGCCCAATATAAATCTTCTCCAATCGGAGATATAAATATAGGCCCCTTCAAAATGGCATTAGATTTCAAACTTGGAGCTTTTATTATTAATATTTCTCCTTTAGAACCTAACAGTGGTAATCTATTAAATAAAGGATTTTTAACCATTTGATACCCTTCGCAAAAAACAACATGTTTTGCTTTTATATTTTTATACTGAATGCCTACTTTGGAACTCTCCAATTTTTTAAAATCAAAACCTTCAATCGATAATTCTTCTTTTTGCAAAGAATTTTTAAAAAATTTTAAAAGCTTATCTGTGGCTACCCTTCCTGTTTTTTTTACAATACCATAACCTGAATCACCATTAACCCCATATTCTAAATTCGGATATATTCTAGAATCTAAAAAAGGTGTAAGTTTTTTTTTATCTGCTGCCGATACCCATAAATTATGTTCTGCTTCTTTATTAAATATCTTATGTATTGGAGCTGGATGAACGAACTTAACAGATAATTTTTTTTCTAATTCTTTGTAAAAAGGTAAAGCATAAGAATGAAAAACATCACCATTCCAGGCCAGGGAAAATCGTTTTAAAACAGTGGGGTTATAAATTCCAGCTGCGATTTGAGACGAACCCCCCAATCCAGAATCTACGATATGAAAAGTTAAACCTTCTCGTCTGAGTTGCTCTGCATAAGCTAAACCAGCTAGGCCAAGTCCAACAATTAGTGAATGTTTCATGTGAATTAAACGTAAAAAAAAACGCTGCTTTAAGCAGCGTTTTCATACAATATAATATTCTTAATTATTCCATAAGTCTTGCTCAAAATCTCTAATGACTGATTTTACTCTTTCTGACTCTAAAAGTTGTTGCAGCGCATCATCATATATATACTCATCAATTTTGCGGTCTTGATAAACGTTTTCTTCTTTGTATATTAAAGAATTAAATCGTCTTGAATTTAGCATGTGATCATAACTAATTGGTTGAGAGGAGTTTTTTTGATTGAAAACATAGGAACTGTTTAGAGATTCTCTTGCATCAGGAAACCAAACCCAAAACAACTCGACCAAGTCTTGCTCATCCTCTGGTTTATCCAGGGTATATACATCAGGAGCAACTGGGGCAATACCTAATAAACGATATTTTAATTCCCCTAATCGCTTGTTGACATACCATGTACCCTTAACTCTGTACTGAGTAATCTCTGCAGCAGTAATTGATCTTCGATTTATATACTGAGGATCTAATTCTTCACCTGCATTCAATTGTTCAATACCGGCTTCTAATGTGTCAATTGCAACTAACTTATCAAGAATTTCTTGGTAAGTTAATTTAGATTGAAAGTAATCATCATCATAGACTTCTTTTATTGTTCCATTACGTATATTCTTCTTTAACACATGAAATAATGATCTTCTATCAGGACCTAGATTAAGTGTGTCAGTTGGGTAATAGTAAGGGAAATTAATTCGTTCATCTAAATCTACAATTTCCCAAATTGTTTTCGACCACAAAATATCTCTGTCATCTACAAATCCATAAGCAAGGGGAGTTTCATTGTTCGCTTCTTTTTGCTTTTCATTAAATTTTCCTACATTCTGAGGCACACGGGCGTTAAGCAAATTGGCTTGAGCAAATGCTGAACTAATGGAAGTACACGATATAAGGATAAAAGAATAAATAAATCTTGTGTTCATGACTTTATATATTAGTTAACAATCTCACAAATTACTGGAGAAACTTTCTTAAATCGATAACTTGGATTATTAGGATTTTTAACTTTTATGTCAAAAATTTGAACCGATTGTCCTGATTTTGCTCTTCTTAGTGCTGCTTTTGCCTTAGCATCTAATTTGTTGCCGTTAACAGATATAGTTGCTTGTCCAGGAACCTTAAACTTAAAACTTACTGTTGTTAGTTTGATATCAAAATCAAAATCATCTAATACGGCCCCTATAGTGGATATAGACAAGTTGTTTTTTGGAATTTTAATAGTTCCCATTTGACCACGAACTGTTCCAGTAGGTCTTGGAATATCTTTAATTCTATATACTGTTGAAGAAGAAACTTTCTTACCGTCAGGCAAAGTACCACCGACTGAAATTTTCAACTCTCTTCCTTTTCCAGGATTCATAAGATATTTACTTCCCTTAACCCTTTTAAGTCCCGGTGCCGTCGCTCTAATCTTGTTATCAGGGATACCAGGGATAGAAATTGTCATTGGATTGGAGACACCTCTGTAAACAACATTCATTTTGTCTGCTGAAATTACAGCTGAATTTGGCTTCGCTATAACTGCAAATGATTGTTTAACTGGAATTCTTGATTCAATACCGTTATTCAAGAAAACTAAATCTCCTTCTATAACATGATCTCCTGGTCGACCTGCATTAACTTTTAATTTAATACCTCCAGGAATTAAATCATATTGATTTTCAAATAATTTTTTTCCATCTAAGGATAATCGAACTTCATTTGGATTTTGAGCTCCACCTTTTCTACCTAAAATTACACTACCATCAAAAGTTTCTCCTTGATAATATGCTCCTTTTTCAACATTAAGAAGTGTGATATAGTTATCCTTAGTCACTTTACTTCCTGCTTCGAGCTCTTTACCCAACAATGCATTCAAAACGTCACTCTCTGTGAGTCGAATATCATTTTGCATCATTGTCAGCTTAGCTAATGATGAAATAAGAGGGAATCCTTCAAAGTTAGCCGACAACCAAGGTTGAGACTGACCGTCTTTGTTAGTAATATTCCCTTCAAAATCACCAGCAGCAAAACGTTCCTCTACTAATTCAGTATATTGAGGATATTGACTAGCAAAAACTTGAATGACACGCATTTTGTAGTTGTTTATTTGATCAATGAACTCTTTTCCTTCTTCTGAAACACCGCTAGCATTGAAAAAAATTAAATCTAACTGCTCGCCTTTATCCATTTCAGAGTACTTTTCCAAGTCTGGATCATCTTCGATTCGATCTGCAGTGATGACATTCTTAATTTCCTGAATACGATTATAAAAAGAAGTAGATTCTTTACTAATTTCTTTTGCAGTTTGGTCATGACCAATCCACTTACCTTCTTTCTCAACAGAATTAACGGAAATTTTCTGGTAATAAATTTGATTACCATCATTTACACGTTCGTTTGCGCTTTGAATTTTTTTGAACATTTGCCCAAATCCATCCAAAACTTCTTTACTTACATTTAATGCTAACATGGTAATAAATACCAAGTACATCAACGCAATAAGTTTATTACGTGGGGTTTCATTTGCTCCAGCCATGTTTCTTAGTTTTTATTCATTGCAGAAAGCATTCCGCCATAAACTTGATTAAGTGAAGCTAAATTTGCAGACATTGCCTCCATTTGAGCTTTTAGCTGTTTAGCATTTTCAGCTACTTGTATATTATAATTAGTTTGTGAATCTGCATCAGCAACTTGAGCAGTGTATAGTTGATTTAAGGCTTCTAGTTGTGAAGATGCTTTAGTTAATTGTTCCGAATAATTGTTTGATGACGAAACTGCATCAGCTGCCGGTGAAAGTGCTGAAGCTGAAGCTTCAAGATTTTTAATACTCTTGGTTAATCCATCAACTAGGGTTACGTCTAATTTCGCTTCTTGAAGTATTGCATCGATTTTATCTGACAAACCTTCTTCAGATCCAGATGATTTTGGACTATGACCAGATTTTTCCTCTTGGTGCTCTACAAAAGCTGTATGTTCTTCACGTGCATCATCTAACATTAGACCACCAACTAAAAAAATTATTGCTTCTGTTCCTAAACCTAGTCCAAGCACTACACCTCCAGTGATTGGTCCTATTTCAAGGTGAAGTATTTTGAATAATGCTCCAACAATTACAACTGCTCCTCCAATTTGGAATAACATGTGCATAATGATTTTTCTTCTTAACCTTCCTTTTAATTGTTTTGCGTCCATTTTAAATTTAATTAATTTGATATAAATATAATTATTTTCTATTTAATTTTCACTTTTTCAGAACCCAAATAATCCTGAACAGTCCTAAAACCAATGTAACTTCTGGAAGTATCTGAATATTCATAATCTCTTGAACTTACCCTAAGGAAGTATGCTACATCTTTCCAAGATCCACCACGAACTACTTTTCTTTTCTCATTAGACAAAGAAAGATTGGGGTTTAAAGATGATACATATTCATATGCTCCTGGATCATATGATGATCCTGTCCACTCAGCAACATTACCTGCCATGTTATATAGGTTAAAATCATTTGCTAAATAGGACCTTGCTTCAACTGTATACATTGCTTGATCAGAAGCATAATCTCCTCTAAGCGGCTTGAAATTAGCTAAGAAGCAACCTCGATCGTTTAATAAATAAGGGGATCCCCATGGATATATTCCTGAAGGAATTCCGCCTCTAGCTGCGTATTCCCATTCTGCTTCTGTAGGTAGTCTAAAATAATTAACTAAAGGCTTATTACTTTCCCTTTGATACTTGTTTTTATAACTAGTTCTCCAAACGCAAAAAGCTACTGCTTGTTGCCATGAAACTCCTACAACAGGGTAGTCTTGGTAAGCAGGATGAGAGAAATAGTCATTATGCATTGGTTCGTTATAAGAATAATTAAAGTCTTTGATCCAAACAGTTGTATCAGGATATATTTCGATTTCTTCTTGTTTTATAAAGGGTAGACGATCTCTTGAAGAAGGATCACTTTTCCTGGCTAAAGATGCTCCTTCTGCATCAAACCAAGAGTATTTATATTTTAATTTATTGACATCTAATTTCATTTCACCATTGTACCACACTTCAGGTGGAAGATATAAGCTATCCATTACTTCAACATAAGCTTGGTCTACATAATCTTCTGTACTCCATTGGATATCTTCATCCCAATTTAATGGGCGACCGGCATACAGATCTTGAGATAAATCATAATAATTAGCTTTCATATACTTTTGAAACTCAGAAAGATCAGAAGTGTCGGCATCTGCAAATGCATAGGCAAATATTCCATCAGAAGACTCTTCTGACTGTAATTCATCTGCTTTTCTAGCCAACATTGCAAGTGCAATTGAATCTCTTACCCAATGAACAAATTGTCTGTATTCACTATTAGTTATTTCAGTCTCATCCATATAAAAAGAACGAACCGTAACTGTTTTGGCTTGGGCATTTTGAAGTTGCGCCATATCATCATCGGATTTACCCATAATGTATGCACCACCCTCCACAAGCGTCATGCCATATGGCTTTTCAGGGAACCACTTCTTTTGTTTAACTCCAACTAATTCACCCCTCTTGTTACCACAACCTGAGAGGAGGAGTACCGTGGTGATTAAAAAAAATATTTTTTTCATAAAAGATTTCGCTCTTTTAAGGCATTTCAATTTTATCAATATAATTTTTACCGTCTAAATATAAATAAAAAGATTGATTTTTTCATCTTCTTTTGGTGGCTTTCCACCATCTATCAGGCAAAACATCGTTGCAAGCATCAAGGTAATCTGAGTACGTGCATGATAATAACGTCTTACTTGCCGATTTATTATCTAAATAATTTTCATTTTGTATTTCAAGCCACCATCTTCCACTTTTTTCACTCTGGTGAAAAACCATTTCTCTGTCAGACATTGGAACTGTATAGCGCTTAAAGTTTTTAGTTGTATTAACTGGATGTTCACCAAATCTGCAATTGACTCCCTCAATAAAATACCAGATAATTTGAGCAAGTAATTTATGAAAAATCATGTTATTGGAGAGATCGAAAAAACCTACTAAAGCTAATCTATCACTAATACCCGCATATCTAGAAAGTGTGCAAATCGTTCTACTGTCAATTCCGTTTGGCGAGCCGTTTAGATACGTGCCTTCAGATGAACTTTGGAGACATTTCATGTCAAAACTTGCAATGTCTGCTTCTCTAAAAATAGGTTCAGTTATTTTATTATCATCTAGAACACTTCCTAACCGGATTGAATCAAAAAAAAGTTTTTCCATAAGATCCAATTCTTCTTGAGCAATAAGATATGATTGGTACCCTATATTAGTATAATTGAGTAAATAACTCGGGGTGTCCATTATAATTTTACTCATATAAGTTTTGCCAGATATCAAGTCATCATCCTGAGAAAAATCAAAACGATTGTCAACTGAAACCATATTTACGTACTGATTACAATCTTGGAAAACTTGATAAGCCGAAATAATAAGATCTTGGGTTCCTCCGATTATTAATGGAATAATATTCAGTTCTTTTAGATGAGCGCAGGCTTCTTTTGTCGCAAAATAGGTGTCTTTAGGAGTTTCACCCTTTTGCAGATCTCCTAGGTCTGCTATTTTAATTGCCCAATTTCCTGGATACAATTGATAAAACTGCCTCCTAAACTCATTTATCTCATAGTCAGAAGAAGTAAAGAATCCATTCCGCCTTTCGTTAACTCCAAAAATAGCAATCCGCACATCTATAAGCTCAGGAAAACCTTGACGCTTTGTATGAATTTTAATTTTTTTACCCAAAACCTGATTTGGAAGTAGGGCAGATACACCAAAAACAGTTTCATCAATTGGGTTGAAAAAATTCAAACTCATTCTATTTTTTCTTTTTTGTTACCTTATTCTTAGTTTTTTTCTTAGCAGGTTTTTTCGCTTCTATTCTTTTAATTGCCTCATCTAAAGTAATTTTAGTAGGATCAATATCCTTAGAAAGTTCAATTTTTAATTTACCTTTAATTATGTTAGATCTTCCCCATCTAGCTTTTTCTATTCGAATACCCTCTTCCTTCCAGTCATAAATGACTTTATCTATTTCTTTTTGAACCTTTTCATCTACCAAAGTCTCTATATCTGTTGAGCTCAAGTTGTCAAAATCATATTTTTTATTGACATTAATAAACATACCACTCCACTTTATAAAAGGTCCAAAACGTCCAGTTCCCTTTGTAACAGGCAGCTCTTTGTAAACATAAATCGGAGCATCAGCTTTTTTCTTTTCTTCAATTAATTCAATAGCTAGATTTTGATCTACTTCCATTGGACTTAATCCCTTTGGCAAGGATACAAACATTTCACCAAATTTAATGTAAGGTCCAAAACGTCCATTATTTAGAGTCACTTTTTGATCGTCATAATCATCTAAACTTTTAGGTAATTTAAATAAATCTAGAGCTTCTTCGAAAGAAATAGTGTCTAATTGTTGTTCTGACGTCAAACTTGCAAAAACTGGCTTTTCGTCGTCATCTGGATTTCCGATTTGAGCGATAGGTCCAAATTTCCCTAATCGAACTTTTACTTCTCTTCCTGATTTAGGGTCTGTTCCTAGACTTCGTTCCCCAGATTCTCTTTCAGCGTTTTCCTGAACAAAATTTACTGTTTTATGAAAATCTCCGTAAAACCCTTTAATCATTTTAATCCAGTCTTCATTTCCCTCTGCTATTTCATCAAAATCTTTTTCAACCTGAGCGGTAAAACTATAATCCAGAATGTTTTTGAAATTATTAACTAAAAAGTCATTTACAATCATTCCAATATCCGTAGGAACTAACTTTCCTTTATCTGAACCTATCATTTCGGTCAATAACTTAACCTTAACTTCATCTTTATTCAAAGAGAGTTGATGATAATTTCTTTCGGTACCTTCAATTGCACCTTTTGCAATATAACCCCTATTTTGAACCGTTGAAATTGTTGGAGCATAAGTAGAAGGTCTTCCTATTCCTAGTTCTTCTAATTTTTTTACTAGTGCTGCTTCAGAATATCGATAAGGTGGTCTAGAAAATCGCTGAGTTGAAACTAATGATTTTAAATTAACCAAATCTCCCTTATTTACAGCTGGTAATATTCCCTCCGCTTCTTCTTCATCTTCATCAATACCCTCTAGGTAAACCTTGAGGAAGCCTTCAAATTTTATTACTTCTCCTTTTGCGGTAAAAATTTGCTGGTGGGTTGAAGCATCAATCTTTAATTGTGTTCGTTCTAATTGAGCGTCGCTCATTTGTGAAGCAATTGTTCTTTTCCAAATCAATTCATAAAGTCGCATTTGATCATAATCAGCAACTATACTCGCTTTAGTTATATCTGTTGGGCGAATTGCTTCGTGAGCCTCTTGAGCTCCTTTACTCTTGTTTTTAAAGCTTCTTGCTTGTACATATTCTTTTCCATATTTATCTTCTATAGTAGAGAGAACTACAGTTTGTGCTTCTTGTGAAAGATTGACACTGTCTGTTCTCATGTAGGTAATGAGACCTGCTTCATACAAGCGCTGTGCCATAGTCATCGTCTTACTTACTGAAAAATATAATTTACGAGATGCTTCTTGTTGGAGTGTTGAAGTAGTAAAGGGTGCTGTTGGACTCTTTTTTGCAGGTTTTATTTCTTTTGAACTTATAGAGAAATTAGCTCCAACATTTTCCAAAAGAAAATCCTGAACTTCTTCGGGCTGATCAAAAGTATTATTCAACTGTGATTTAATAACTTTCCCGTTAGATGATAAAAACTCTGCTTGAGTTTTATACATTGATTTTGCAAGAAAAACTTTAATTTCTCGTTCACGCTCAACTATCAAACGAACAGAAACAGATTGAACTCTACCTGCTGAAAGACCTCCTTTGACTTTACGCCAAAGCACAGGAGATAATTCATAACCAACCAAACGATCTAATACTCTTCTAGCTTGTTGAGCATTTACCAGGTTGTAGTCTATTTCTCTGGGGTTATCAATAGCTTTTAAAATTGCAGTCTTTGTGATTTCATGAAAAACAATCCTTTTGGTATTACTTTCATTTAACTTCAAAGTTTGTGACAAGTGCCATGCAATAGCTTCTCCTTCTCGATCTTCATCACTCGCTAGCCAAACCATTTCTGCTTTTTTTGCAAGCGCTTTCAATTCTTTAACGACTTTTTGTTTGTCATCTGAGACAATATACTTAGGAGAAAAATCTCCTTCAACATCAACCCCTAACTCTTTGGAGGGCAAGTCAGCAATGTGCCCAAAACTTGAAGCAACTTTAAAATCTTTCCCTAAAAAATTTTCAATAGTCTTAGCCTTAGCCGGGGACTCAACAATAACCAAATTCTTTGCCATATTTGCTCTTTTCTGCTGACAAAAGTAATTGGTTTTTTCTTAGGTCTCAAAATTAAATTGAAACTAAAATTAAATTAAACATTAAAAAAAATTAATTAAACAGGTCAAATTAATCTAATGATATAATCAAAAAGTAAAAGAATATTAGAAGAAATTAGTAATTGAATGCCCTTATGCTTTGAATCAACAAGAATCTATTTTGACTTTTTCTACTCCAGTATCTTTAATAATATTTCCCAAAATTTAGTATATATTTGAGAAAATTAAAGTAGAATTTAATTTGTGCCTTAATAACATATCTCTAAAAAAACTGAATTTCCTATTCAACTACGGGTATCAGATAAAACTTATTAGTATAGTAATAAAATTCATTATAGATAGATTGACAAGCCAAGTGAAAGTATTTATTAAAACAAAAAAATATGATTAAAGAAAAGTTTGATTTAACTAATAAAGTTGCAATTATAACTGGTGCTTCCAAAGGTATTGGGAAAGCAATGGCGAGGGGACTTGCAGAATTTGGAGCAACAGTAATTGTTAGTAGCAGGAATCAAGAAGCTGTTAACCAAGTAGCGACAGAATTCAAAGAGCTTGGTTTTTTAGCAGCTGGAATTGAATGTCATGTTGCTAAAAAAGATGATAGAATTAAACTTGTTGAAAAAGTTATAAAAGAATACGGTCGTATTGATATTTTAATCAATAATGCTGGGACTAACCCTTATTTTGGTCCAATAAGTAAAATGCCTGAAAATTTATATCAAAAAACTATGGATATAAACGTAAACTCTGCTATAGAGCTAAGTAATTTAGTTTATCCACACATGAAGAGTAAAAAAGGAGGGAGTATTATTCATATTAGTTCTATTGAAGGACTCCATCCATCTCCGTTCATGGCAGCTTATAACATTAGCAAAACAGCTCTTATTATGGCGGGTAAAAATCAATCAATTGAGTGGGGAAGACATAATATTAGAGTAAATTCTATATGTCCAGGGTATGTAAAAACAAAACTAAGTGCAGCTCTTCTTGAAAATGAAATTTCTAATGATGGTTTTATAAAAAACGTTTCTTTAGGGAGGGGCTCTACCACAGATGAAATGGCAGGTCTGGCTGTTTTTTTAGCATCTGATGCTAGTTCATACATGACAGGTACTTCCATAGTAAATGATGGAGGTCTCACAAATGCACCTTTAATTCCAATACAATAAAAACAAAATATGGATTTTGAATACACACAAAAAACTTTAGATCTGGTTGAAAAAGTAGATCAGTTTATGAAAAAATATCTTTCCCCTCATGAGAAAAAGGTTTATCAATTTAGCAAGAGTAATCTTTGGGAAAATTATCCAGAAATGGAAAATTGGAAAAAACAAGCCAAAGCAGAAGGGCTTTGGAATCTATTTCTTCCTAAAGGGTATGGGAATTTAAGTCCAGGATTAACAAATCTAGAATACGCCCCTTTAGCAGAAAAAATGGGCAGCTTAGCATTTGCTTCAGAGGTTTTTAATTGTTCTGCTCCAGATACTGGAAACATGGAAACTATAGCTAAATACGGAACAGAAGAACAAAAAGAGCAGTGGTTAAATCCTTTAATGAAAGGTGAAATAAGATCTGCTTTTTTAATGACAGAGCCAGCTGTTGCTTCATCGGATGCAACTAATATAGAAACTTCAATTGAAAGAGAAGGAGATGAGTATGTTATTAATGGAAGAAAATGGTGGTCCTCGGGAGCAATGAATCCAAATTGTAAGATATATATACTGATGGGTAAAACCGATTTTTCCGCCGAAAAACACAAGCAACAAAGTATGATTTTAGTTCCTGCTAATACCCCTGGAGTTGAAATTTTAAGACCTATGGAGGTTTTTGGAAGTGTTGATTCACCAGAGGGACATGCAGAAATTCAGTTAACAAATGTTAGAGTACCAATAAGTAACATACTCCTTGGAGAAGGTAGAGGTTTTGAAATTGCTCAAGGTAGACTTGGCCCTGGAAGAATTCATCACTGTATGAGGTTAATAGGTGCAGCTCAGAGATCACTAGATCTAATGTGTAAAAGAGCTAACAAAAGAACTGCCTTTGGAAGAGATCTAATTAAATTCAGTAGTGTTCGACAAGATATAGCAAAATCAGAATGTGAAATTCAACAAGCAAGGTTTTTAACACTCGCTGCTGCAGACAAGATTGACAGATTTGGTGTTAAAGAAGCAAAAAATCTAATAGCAATGATAAAAATTACTGTTCCTCAAATGGCGTGTAATGTTATTGATCGTGCAATACAGGTTCATGGAGGAATGGGTGTAAGTCAAGACACCCCACTGGCTGGATTTTATGTATATGCTAGATGTATTAGGCTGGCTGACGGACCAGATGAAGTTCACATGTTTCAACTCGGAAGAAATTTAGCAAAAGAACATGAGATTTAAAGATAAAATTATTTTAATAACAGGAAGTGGATCTGGGATTGGAAAAGCTGCTGCAATTGCTTTTTCAAAAGAGGGTGGAATAATTATTGTTTCGGATATAAATAAAATAAATGGATTGGAAACAGTTTCAGAAATCATAAAAGATGGTGGTGAAGCAAGCTTTTTCAAAACAGATGTTTCAAATTTTTACATAGTGAAAAATTTGATGGATTTTATTGTTGAAAAATATGGAAGATTGGATGTAGCAATAAATAATGCTGGAGTTGGTGGTGATTTTGCAAAACTGATTGATCTTTCTGTTGAATCATGGAATAAAACAATGTCAGTCAATTCCTCTGGTGTTTTTTATTGCATAAAGACACAGGTTCCAATTATGCTGAAACAAGGTAATGGAGTGATCTTAAACACATCCTCAATTGCTGGGATTAGGGGTTTACCTAATGCAACAGCATATTCGGCAAGTAAACATGCCGTTATAGGTATTACAAAAACTGTTGCTTTAGAATATGCGAAAAATAATATACGAGTCAATGCTATTTGCCCTGTTTTTACAGTAACCCCTATGTTTAATCCAGAAGAAATGGATAAATTAAAAGAGGGTATATCTGAAAAACTAAAAGCAAATATTCCAATGAATCGCTTTGCAGATGTTATGGAACAGGTAAATACTATGTTGTGGCTATGTTCAGATGATGCAAGTTTCATAACCGGTCAAGCAATTTCAGTTGATGGTGGGTTAACCGTATAAATATTAATATGGAACAAAAAGTAAGAAATGGAGAGGAATTGAACGAAGTCAATCTTTTGGCTTTTTTAAAAGAAAGCAATCTGATCTCTGATATAAAAAGTGATTTACGTGTAAAGCAATTTTCTAATGGCTTTTCAAACCTAACATATCTTCTAGAAATAGAAAATAAGGAATATGTAATACGAAAACCTCCCAAAGGTGTAGTTTATGGTCATGATATGGGACGTGAATTTAAAGTTCTCAAGGGTTTAAATAATGGCTTTGATAAAGCACCCATTGCATATGCTTATTCACCAGATATCAATATTATTGGGGGATCTTTTTACATAATGGAAAAGGTAAATGGTATAATCATAACACCTAAGGAGCTAAAGACTCCAACAATATCTGCAAAAGATTATTCTGTGATTTCAGAAACCTGGTTAAATACAATGGTCGAGTTACATCAATTGGACTATAATAAGTTAGGCCTTTCAGACCTTGGGAAGCCTGAAGGTTATGTTGCAAGACAAGTTAAAAATTGGAGTAAGCAATATCAAAAAGTAGCAACTGAAGATATAAAAGAAGCAAAATTTGTAATGGATTGGCTAAATGAGAATCAACCCAAGCAGTATAACCATAGTCTGATACATAATGACTACAAATATGATAATGTAGTATTTAGTTCAGAATCATGGAGTAAAATTAATTCAATTCTTGACTGGGAGATGTCTACAATAGGAGATCCATTAATGGATTTAGGAACATCACTTGCATATTGGTCAATGTCATCTGACCCTAAAGGTATTTTAAGTACTTTTAATTATCCAACCTCACTTGAAGGAAACCCTTCACGACTTGAAATCGCCGAGATGTATGAAAAAAAAATTGGGAAACCCATAGATAATATTATTTTTTATTATGTTTTTGGACTTTTTAAAATTGCTGTAATTGTTCAACAAATATATTGTAGATATAATAAAGGATTAACTTCTGATGAAAAATTCAAAAATCTAAATAAAATTGCTGAAATGTTTTGTAAAATCGGATGGCAATCAATTCAAAAAAACAGAATAGAAAATCTTTTCTAATGAGCAAAATTTACTTATTTAGACATGCTCAGGCATCAATCGAAAGTGTTAATTATGATGTATTATCGCCAAAAGGAGAGCTCCAGGCAACCGAATTAGGCAAATATTTATCTAAAAAAAAAATAGTTTTTGACAAAATATATACTGGCGATTTAAGAAGACAGCAACATACAGCTGAACTTGTTTCTAAAGAATATGAAAAATCTGGTATTGGAATTCCAAATCCTAAGATATTAAAAAATCTAAATGAGCATCAAGCAACTGATGCAATGAAATCAGTATTTCCAAAAATGATTCTTAACGATCCATATCTGAAAAAGTTACAGGATGAAATTAAAGATAATCCCGATAGCAAACATTCTAATATGATGTTAGGGTTTAAATACTTTCTCCACAAATGGGTTAAAAATGAAATAATTGTTGAAGGTATTATTCCATGGAAAGAATTTAGAGTTAATTCTACAAATGCTTTAAGTACCATAATAAATCAGACTAAAAAGAGTGAAATTATAGGTGTGTTTTCATCTGGAGGAACAATAAGTTCGATGGTGAGTGAAGTGTTAAAATTAAATAATGAAATAGGTGTTGCTGATTTGAATTTTTCAGTAAGAAATACATCATTCTCTTCGTTACTTTATTCAGACAATGAAGTTAACTTACTTTCTTTTAATGAATTACCCCATTTAGATGGTGATATGATAACGTTTGTCTAAAAATTGAATTTATGAGAAAAGATTTAAAGGAACTTTACGAAAGGAAAGAATTTTTAAAGGATGAAAACAGAAAAGAATCTGTAAAAAAGAGGCACGACAACGGATTAAGAACTGCTCGTGAAAACATTGAGCATCTTTGCGATGAAAATTCATTTAAAGAAATAGGATCATTAATTATTGCAGCTCAAAGAAAAAGATTTTCTCAAAAAGAATTAATCATAAAGACTCCTGCCGATGGTTTAATAACGGGTATAGGTGAAGTTAATTCTAAATACTTTAATAAGAATATTGCTAAATGTTGTGTTTTAAGCTATGATTATACTGTTTTAGCCGGAACTCAGGGGGCATTTAATCATAAGAAGACAGATCGGTTGATGACAATTGCAAAAAAAGGCAATAATCCAATTATATTTTTTGTTGAAGGTGGGGGGGGAAGACCTGGTGATGTCGATTTTGATTTGATTAATTCTGGTGGATTAGATTTATCGACTTGGTCAGAGTTTGCTCGATTAAGTGGAAAAGTTCCAAGAATTGCTATTGTTTCTGGCTATTGTTTTGCAGGAAATGCTGCCATTGCCGGGTGTGCTGATGTCATTATAGCTACAGAGAAAAGTGCGCTTGGAATGGGCGGACCTGCGATGATTAAAGAAGGAGGTTTAGGCTCCTTTAACCCTGAAGAGATAGGTCCTTCTCAAGTTCAATTTAAAAATGGGGTAATTGATATTCTTGTTAAAGATGAAAAAGAAGCTGTTGAGGCAACAAAAAAATATTTATCCTATTTTCAAGGAAATAAAAAAAAATGGGAGTTTAGTGATCAAAATAGAATCCCTGATTTAATTCCTGAAGACAGAAAATATGCCTATGACATAATTAAAATTATTGAAGGGCTTTTTGATAAGAAATCTGTTTTGGAATTAAGAGCTGGTTTTGCCAAAAACATGGTTACATGTCTTGCAAGAATTGAAGGAAAGCCGGTTGGTATATTTGCAAACAGTACTAAGCATCTTGGTGGGGCAATTGATGGTGACGCATCGGACAAAGCATCTAGGTTTATGCAGCTTTGTAATGCATTTAATTTCCCTATAATTTCACTTTGTGATACCCCAGGATTTATGGTTGGTCCAGATCATGAGAAACTAGCGTTGGTTAGAAAATCCTCTAGGTTGTTTTTAAATGCAGCTTCATTGAGTATTCCGATAATAACTATAATACTCAGAAAAGCTTATGGTTTGGGTTCAATGGCAATGGCAGGAGGAAATTTTCATGAATCTTATTTAACTCTGAGTTGGCAAACAGGTGAATTTGGACCAATGGGATTAGAGGCTAGTATTAAGCTTGGTTTTAAAAAAGAATTGGACAATACTTCGAATGCAAAAGAAAGAGAACAGCTTTATAAAAAGTTGGTCGACAAAGCATATAATAAAGGTAAGGCTATCAATGCTGCATCGACAATGGAAATAGACGAGGTTATTAATCCAATAGAAACAAGAGAAAGAATAGCTTTAGCTATAGAAAGCTTAAATTCAATTGAATCTAAAACTAATATTAATTTTATTGATTCTTGGTAAACATTACAAATTAAAAAGAGATAGTAAATTCATGATATTGTAAACCTAAATGTCAAAGAATTAGATTAAATAATTTTATGGTTAGTTTTTTTAAATCTCTATTTAATTTCATGTGATAATTATTATTAAATAAAATTTAACCCATTTATTTTTATTAATTTGGTAAAAATACACACTAAAAATCTACAAAAAGAAACGTTTATGAAAACAATTGCAAAATTATTTGTATTAATTTTATTGAGTACGACTATTTCCTATGGTCAGAAAAAAAAGAAATCTAGTAAAAAGCAGGAATCAACTTCTTTAACTTTCAATAATCTTAAATGGCGAAATATAGGTCCCTTTAGAGGAGGGAGAAGTGTAACTTCTTCAGGAGTTTATAATGCTCCTTCTACCTTTTATATGGGAACAACTGGAGGAGGTATATGGAAAACAGAGGATAATGGAATGAACTGGAAAAACATTTCTGATGGTTTTTTAAAAACCGGTACTGTTGGAGCTATTGCAGTTTCAGAAAGCGACCCTAATGTTGTAGTTGTAGGTATGGGAGAACATGCCGCTCGGGGTGTAATGACCTCTATGGGAGATGGAGTTTATAAATCTGATGATACTGGAGCAACATGGAAACATATTGGACTGGATAATTCAAGACATATTTCAAATATTCAAATTCATCCAACTCAACCTGATGTTATTTTTGTTGCAGTCCAAGGAGCTCAATATGGACCTAGCAAGGAACGAGGAATATATCGCACACTAGATGGAGGTGAAACTTGGAAAAAGGTGCTTTATGTTAGTGAAACTGCAGGAGCTGCCTCACTGAGCATGGACATGAACAATCCTCGAATTCTATATGCTACACTATGGGATCATGCACGTTCTCCTTGGGAAATACGTTCTGGGGGTCCGAGTTCTGGTATATATAAATCTACAGATGGAGGAAACAATTGGAAAAAGCTAGAAAAAGGTATTCCTGCAAAAATTGGAAAAGCAGGTATCTCTGTTTCAAGAGCCAATTCAGATATTGTCTATATTAATGTTGAAGCAGAAAAAGATGCTTCTGGAGTATATCGTTCTGATAATGGAGGTTTGCTTTGGAAACAAGTAAATAAAGATCGTGTTACTGTTGCTAGATCATGGTATTATATGGAGATATTTGCTGACCCTCAAAATGAAAATATTGTTTATGTATTAAATGCACCTGCCTTAAAATCTATTGATAAAGGAAAAACATTTAAACCTATGGCTACTCCTCATGGAGACAATCATGAACTTTGGATTCATCCAAAGAATAATCAAATTATGATTAATTCAAATGACGGGGGAGCAAATGTTTCTACTAATGGAGGGAAAAGCTGGAGCACACAACAAAATCAACCTACAGCTCAGTTTTATCGTGTTATAGCAGATAATCAAGTTCCCTATCATGTTTATGGAGGTCAACAAGATAATTCGGCAATTGGTATTAAAAGTAGAACAAATGACAGTGGAATTGATTGGAAAGACTGGTATTCAGTGTCTGGATGTGAAAGTGCCTTTTTAGCTTTTGATCCCGAAAATCCAGAGCAAGTTTATGGTGGTTGTTACCAGGGAATCATTGAACGTTGGCAACGAAAAACTGCATCTTCAAAAGAAATTAAAGAATATCCCGAATTAGCTTTGGGAAACACTCCTATTGACTTTAAATATAGGTTTAACTGGAATGCGCCAATTATAAGTGCACCTGGAGATCCTAATACGATTTATCATGCAGGAAATGTGATTTTTAAAACTCAAAACGGTGGAATTAATTGGGAAGTTATAAGTCCAGATTTAACACGTAATGATAAAACCAAACAAGGTCCAGGTGGAACGCCATTTACTGACGAAGGGGCTGGTGGTGAAAATTACAACACTCTTATGAGTCTAGTCGCATCTTCTCACGAACCAGACTTATTATGGGCGGGAAGCGATGATGGGTTGATTCATCTTACCCGTGATGGGGGGGAAACTTGGAATGACGTTACTCCTAAGAAAATGGAAGAAGGTATTGTAAATAGTCTTGAAGTTTCACCCCATAATCCTGCAAAAGCATATGCAGTTTTAATGCGCTATAAATTTATGGACCTAACGCCCTATGTATATAAAACAGAAGATTACGGATCAAATTGGGAGTTGATAACAACCGGGATTGAAGGAGCTCATACTTTTGTTCGAGTGGTTCGTGAAGATAAAAAAGTGCCTGGATTATTATATGCAGGAACTGAAACAGGAGTATATATTTCACATAATGATGGTCAAAAGTGGGAGATTTTTAAAAGTAACTTACCCGTTGTGCCAATTAATGATTTGTATATTCAAGACAATGATCTTATTGCAGCCACTGCAGGGCGATCTTTTTGGATATTAGATGATCTAAGTCCTATTCAAGAAACTCTTAAAACAGGGGGGTTACACATCGTTACACCTAAAAAAGTATACCGATTATTTTCAGGGAAAAATAGAAAGGGAGTTGCGCAAGGTGCTAACCCAGTCAGTGGACTAAACTTAGATTATTATCTTCCAAAAAAGGTAGATTCTCTTTCTTTAAAATTAGAAATTTTACAAAATGATGAAATAATCAGAACCTACACTTCTGAAAAATCAAAAAGGGTAATTTCTTGGCCAGGAGGGCCATCTCCAGAACAGGTTTTACCTCATAAAGAAGGATTCAATCGAATGCATTGGGACTTTAGAAGAGAATCTATTCCTGCAGTTGATAAGGTATTTGTATATGGAAGTTATGCAGGAATTAGTGTTGCTCCCGGTGATTTTAAGGTTCGATTAACTTATGGGGATGAACAAAAAGAAACTCAAATAACAATCTTACCTAACCCAAATATTGAATCAAGTCCTTCAGATTTTGAGGAACAACAAAAATTATTGATTCAGATTGATTTAACTTTAAGGAACATGCATGAATCTGTAACTCAAATGCGTTCGGTACAATCACAGTTGAAATATTATGTGACTGCCTTTGAAGAAAAAAAATCTTACGATGAATTAATGAAAAAAGCAAAAGAAATAGAAGAAAAGTTGGTTGCTTGGGAAGGTAATTTGATTCAATCAAACCAAAAAACATTCCAAGATGTGATTAATTTTAATAACAAATTAAATGCTGAATTAATGTATCTGAAGGGTTTTGTAGACTCTGAGCATCCAAAAGTAACCCAAGGATCTATAGATAGATTTAACGATTTAAAGACTCAATGGGATAATCATAACAAGGAATTAAGTGTGATTATAGAAACTGAATTTAGTTCTTTCGAATCACTCTTTGAGTCTATGAAAGTTCCTGCTTTATTAATTCCTGAGACTGGATTCTAATGGTTAAAACCTAATATTATGTAGATTTTTGTTTAGGTTTAAAAGTATTTGTTTTTATGAAATTTCTAGATGTTTTTTGCGCTCAGTTTAATAGACTTTAGCTGATTCATTCCATCTACAAAAATAGTCCAAACAATAAAAATTTCATTATCTAATATTTCTAGTTGTGGAACTCCTGTGTTTCTTCCGCCATCAATCTTAGATATTGTAATTGGTGCTGAAACCATACCATCAATTGAAACCTTTTTAATTCTTAAAAAGGTGCCGATATCATCACCTTCCATGTAACTAACTATTACTTCCTTATCATTTAAAAAAGCAACATCTACTCTGCCTATAGCGTCAGAGTCATTAATTTTTATTGGAGTTTCAAAAGAATCACCATTAGTTTTTGAAAATGAAAGGTTAACTATTGGCTTTTCATTTGAAACTGTAAACCAGCTAACAGCAAGGTTATTTGAGTTAACAGCAACTTTAGGTCCATTTACAGGGCATCCATTTATTATCCATCCATCATTATAAACCGGACTAGGGGTTTCCCAAATACCATTAATATTTCTAGCAATATAAATATCTCGCACCTCTTTATCACTCCTATCTCTATAAACAACTATGGGTCCATTGTTTGTGATTTCAACTGATGTCTGACAACAATCACATGTCGAAGAGTCAAGTTCGCTTTCATTTATAACATCTCCTTTATTAGTTATTTCGGCAAAACGAATGGTCATTGGTTTGTGATGTCCATCTATTTTTTTTTCTAATGTATTTCTTCCATCTAACCAAGTAATAAAAAATCCTTGGTTATGATTAGGAATTATACTTACAAAACCGTGTTCCGCAACAAGGCCGTCCGTATTTAATAAAAAATCTTTTTTTATTTTATCTCCAGATAATTTCTGTAAATTCAAAATAATATCATAAGTATAAGTTCCAGATCCTGATTTTTTAAGATAGCTTGTTATTATTAAATCACCATTAATCGCATGGGCTGGAAAATCTGCCCAATTAATAAACCAATCGGATCCGTAAGCTACTGTTTGAGGTTTAATCCATTTTCCATCTTTAAATTGACTAAAATGAAGATAAGAATTCAATTCTTCTTCAGAAGAAATCCACGATAATGACAAAAGCCCATTAGAAGAAACTAAATTAGGTTGTGCATTATTATTCTCATACATAAAAGGAATATCTTCTATTAAAATCTCTTTTTTTGCACATGAAATTATGATTAAAAAAATGAATATAATACAGAATTTTTTCATTTTACAATGTTTTTAGCTTGTTTATCATTTGTTCAGAATCCCATTCAATTGTTCCAATAATAGTTTCGATTTTCATTCCTTTTTCATCAAAAATATATGATGTTGGCAAAGAATAGATTCCAAGTGTTTCGATAGATCCAATAGATTTCAAAAAATTAAAATCATAGTTCTTATCATTTTTAAACTTTAATATCTTAGAAATTTTTTCGTCTGAAATTAACAAAAAAGTATAATTTTGATTTTTTAAAATTTCTTGAGCTCTTTTTAGTCCGGGCATTTCTTTTATACAGGGAATGCACCATGTAGCCCAGTAATTAATAATAATTTTATTTCCTTTAAAGGCTTCCAAATCTACTTTTTTTTGATCCAAATATACAAAGGAAGATTTAAGCTGTATGGATTCTAAATCAGAAAACTTATTGTTTTTAGAATTAACTGAATTACATCCTAAAAATAAAATAAAGCCACTAATCAAAATCAGCTTTTTCATAGAATTACTTTAGTTTTCTGTAATATAGTTATTTATATGTATGGTCTGTTTTTTTTGAGTAAGAGATTTGTGTTTTATCATAATTATATTTATTCATCTTAAATAACCCACCACTGAGTTATTTATTGATTTAGCAAAATATGAAACTATAATTATAGCCTAATGTATTTGCACATAAAAAGTTTAAGAAACAATATTTTTAATTCAAAAAAAATTAAATTTAGATTAAACTTTTGCCAAAAAAATAATTTTTAACAATAAATATCTATGTAAAAAATAATTCTTTTAATAGTTTCAGTAGCTTTAATACTTACAGGAGTTTTAGCATACAATACGCTCACGCTCAATTCCAAACAAGTAACTTCAGAAAAACTAGTTAATATAAAGTTACCTAATGATATTTTTCAAAACCTTTCAAAAGGATTGCAATACCAAACAATTTCTTTTAATGAAAATACGATTCCTGATTCAACAGCTTTTTTTGGCTTTCATCAATTTCTTGAAGAAGCTTTTCCCTTAACACATGCAAAACTCACCCTAGAAAAAATTAAAACTTTTAGCTTATTCTTTACTTGGATAGGCTCAGATCCATCTAAAAAACCCATTATATTAATGTCTCATCAGGATGTTGTTCCTGTATATCAACCTACTTTAAACGATTGGGAAGCAGGTCCTTTTGAAGGCAAAATTTCAAAAACAGCTATTATCGGCCGTGGTGCAATAGATGACAAAAGCACTTTAATAGGATTATTAGAAGCCGTTGAGAAGCTTCTAGAGGAATCATTTGAGCCTTCGCAAACAATCTACCTTGCTTTTGGTCATGATGAAGAAGTTGGTGGAACAAATGGAGCTGCTGAAATTGCAAAACATTTAAAATCTAAAGGTATTAATGCGGCTATGACATTAGACGAAGGTGGCTTTTTAGCTGAAAATATGGTTTCAGGAATTGATAGCCCAGTTGCAATGGTAAATTTGGCTGAAAAAGGCTTTTCATCTTTTAAACTTACTGTTGAAACCAAGGGTAGTCACAGCTCAAAACCACCTAAAGAAAATACAATTGGTATTTTAGCTCAAGCTATTGTTGACTTAGAAAATAACCAATTACCATATAAAATTGTAAAACCTATCAATTACCAGTTTGACTATATTGGTGCAGAATTACCTTTTTTAAAAAAGATAGCTTTTGCTAACCGTTGGTTAATGAGGAAACAGATCCTTGAATCATTAAATGCTCATACTACAACCGCTCCAACCATCATTAATGGTGGCATAAAGAATAATGTAATTCCAACTGTTGCAGAGGCAACTATAAATTTTAGAATTCTTCCTGGAGAAACCATTGAGTCTGTTAAAAAACATATTAAAAACACCATTTCTAATAAGATAAAAGTAGAACCTGTTGGCTTTTTAACAAACCCTTCACCTGTTTCAAGAATTGATTCTGATACATATAAAATACTAGAAAAAACCATTCGAAGTATGTTTCCAAAGAGCATTGTAGTACCCGGATTAGTTGGTGGTGGCACCGATGCTCGATATTTTTATGATATTTCAGATGATGTATATCGCTTTTACCCCATTCGTATTAACTCTGAAACAATGAGTCGTTTCCATGGTATTGATGAAAAAATAAGTAAGGATAACTACAAAGAAATTATTAAGTTTTCTTATCATTTAATTAAGAAATTTAATTAAACGCTTTCTTATAAATATTTTAGAACCAAATTAATAATGAAGTTTTTGAGAGATTAACAGCCTTTTCTCTTATACACCTTTCAGTGTATGACAAATTGTCTGTAATTTCATATCTTTGTAAATTACAAAGTATGTTAATTGTGGTTATCCCCAAACTTGGGTATAACCAATCTTAATAAAAAAAATAAAAAAAGGTTATACCTAAATGGGGAATACGAAAACACATAAAAATTTGAAGAACAAACCATTAACAAATCCAAGAGCACTTACATCAACAAGTTATACCCAAGGTTATACCCAAAATAATCCAAACCAATATAACGGAGAAATTTTAGATAATCAAGTAGTTAATGGTAAAAATACCCATAATAAAAAGGTATATATAGAATCGTATGGTTGCAGTATGAATTTTGCTGACAGTGAGGTAGTTGCTTCAATTTTATCTACAGAAAGTTTTCACACAACTTCAGAAATTAAAGAAGCAGACCTTGTTTTAATTAACACCTGTTCTATTCGTGACAAAGCAGAACAGACCGTTCGAAAACGTCTTGAAAAATTTAATGCTGTTAAAAAAAATAATCCGAAGATGAAGGTTGGTGTTTTGGGCTGTATGGCAGAGCGTTTAAAGGAAAAATTTTTAGAAGAAAAAATAGTTGATATGGTCGTAGGGCCAGATGCATATAAAGACTTACCTAACTTAATCCAAGAAATTGAAATTGGGAGAAATGCAGTCAACGTAATTCTATCCAAAGAAGAAACCTATGGCGATATTATGCCGGTTCGGTTAAAATCTAATGGAGTAAGTGCTTTTGTTTCCATTACCCGAGGGTGTGATAATATGTGTACTTTTTGTGTAGTTCCTTTTACTCGAGGAAGAGAGCGAAGTCGAGACCCTAGAAGCATTCTAGAAGAAGTAGATGATTTAGCTTCTAAAGGATTTAAAGAAGTTACCCTTTTAGGGCAGAATGTAGACAGCTACCTTTGGTATGGTGGAGGTCTCAAAAAGGATTTTGAAAAAGCAACAAGCCTTCAGCAAAAAACAGCTTTAAAATTTGCACAACTTTTGTCACTAGTCGCTCAGCAGCATCCTAAAATGAGAATACGATTCTCAACCTCAAATCCACAAGACCTTACTTTGGACGTAATTCACGCAATGGCTTCCTTTGATAATATTTGCAAACACATTCATTTACCTGTGCAATCTGGCAGTGATCGTATTTTAAAAAAAATGAACCGCCTTCATTCGCGCAAGGAATATTTTAAACTCATTGATAACATTAGAAAAATAATTCCAGAATGTTCTATATCTCAAGATCTTATTGCTGGTTTTCCAACTGAAACCGAAAAGGATCATAAAGACACCTTGAGTTTAATGGATTATGTACAATATCATTTTGGGTTCATGTTTTCTTATTCTGAACGCCCAGGAACACTAGCCGAACGTAAGTTAGAAAATGACATATCTGAAAAAGTAAAACTAAGAAGACTTCAAGAAATTATTGAGAGACAACGTGTTCATAGTCGTTTTAGAACAGCAGGTTATAAAAACAAAACTGTTTGCGTTTTAATTGAACGTGAATCTAAAAAATCTGAACTTCAATGGAGCGGTAGAACTTCTCAAAACACAGTAGTTGTATTTCCAAAAGAAGAATTTAAAGTAGGTGAATTTGTTGATGTAAAGATAAACGATTGTACCTCAGCAACATTAATAGGAATTCCTTTAGGAATTTCCGAAATAATATAAAAAAATGGAATCAATTCAAGCTATAAAACAGCGGTTTGGTATCATCGGAATGAATCCTTTGCTTAACCGAGCACTAGAAAAAGCCCTTCGAGTTGCAGTAACAGATATTTCTGTCTTAGTCACTGGCGAAAGTGGTGTTGGGAAAGAAAATATTCCCAAAATAATTCATCAATACTCGCATAGAAAACACGCTAAATATATTGCTGTTAATTGCGGAGCAATTCCAGAAGGAACTATTGATAGTGAACTTTTTGGACACGAAAAAGGGGCTTTTACAGGAGCAACAGCAACTCGAAGTGGGTATTTTGAGGTTGCAGATGGAGGAACTATTTTTTTGGATGAAGTTGGAGAACTTCCTTTAGCTACTCAAGTTAGACTTTTACGGGTTCTTGAAACGGGTGAATTTCTTAAAGTCGGTTCTTCGAAAACTCAAAAAACAAATGTGCGAATAGTAGCAGCTACAAACGTTCAGATGCGAGATGCCATACAAAAAGGGAAATTTAGAGAAGATCTATACTACAGACTAAGTACAGTTGAAATTAATTTACCACCATTAAGAGAACGAAAAGAAGATATTCCGTTGTTATTTAGAAAATTTGCATCCGATTTTGCGCAGAAATATCACATGCCTACAGTTCGATTAAACGCTACTGCTCAGCAGACCTTAGCTCAATATAATTGGAATGGAAATATTAGACAACTGAGAAATGTAGCTGAACAAATTTCGGTTCTTGAAAAAGAACGTGAATTGAATCCAGAGATTTTAAAATCATATTTACCCGACATGGGCAGTCAATTACCAGTCTTGCGTTCTGAAGGTAAAGAAACTAGTGATTTTGGGTCCGAACGTGAAATATTATACAAAGTTCTTTTTGATATGAAGAATGATTTAAACGATCTAAAAAAGCTTACTTTGGAAATTATGAATCAAGAAACATCCGAAGATGTTCAAGAAAAAAATCAAAGTCTAATAAATAAAATTTACGGAGCGGATTCATCTGAAGAAAATCCCCAACAACTAGAAACATTAGCTGTTGAAAATCAATTCCAAGAAACAGATATTGAATCCAAAACTTCTTATGATTATGCTGAAACCATTACCGAGGAGGAGCCTTTGTCACTTCTTCAAAAAGAAATTGAAATGATTAAAACAGCTTTAGAAAGAAGTCAAGGAAAGCGTAAATTAGCAGCTGAAGAACTTGGAATTTCAGAAAGAACCCTTTACCGTAAAATCAAACAATATGATTTAAATGAAGACTCGGAAGATTAAAAATCACATTTTAATTTTAAAAATATTATTACTAATTTTAGTAATCCAAGCTTGTGGAATATACTCTTTCACTGGAGCTTCTATCCCTGTTGGTACTGAAACTTTTCAGGTCAATTATTTTGAAAATATTGCTGGAAACAGGCCCGGATCGACAATAGAACCTGGATTAGATAGAGATTTCACATTGGAACTACAAGATATTTTAATCAATCAGACTAACCTAAATCTTACTAATTCTAATGGTGATCTTGTTTTTGAAGGAGAGATAATAGAGTATTCAATCACGCCAATGTCAGCGACCGCTCAAAATACAGCTGCTCAAAATCGTTTAACGATTTCAATAAATGTTCGATACTTTAATGTTAAAAAAGAAGAAGATAATTATGAAACACGCTTTTCTTTTTACTATGACTATCCAGCGGAACAACAATTATACGATATAAAAGACACTGCTCACAGCGAAATCTTTGAACGTATTACACAAGATATTTTTAACGCGTCTTTAGCAAAATGGTAGTATGACGAATCTAGCTGAATTTTCTTCCCTTTCAAAAAATTATGATGCTTTTAATGAACAACAACGTCTGTACCTGGAAAAAATAACTTATCGCTATCCTTATTTTCAAGTAGCTTATGCACTTTATTTAAAATCTTTAAAAGAACAAAAAAAGTTCAATTTTGATTTGATTCTTAAAAAGACAGCTGTTTTAAGTGCTGACCGGAGCATACTATACAAATGGCTTCATAACGATCCTGATGTCTTAGAAATAGAGTTAACTAAAAATGTGTTTTCAGAATATAAAGCTTTAGATGAAACTAAAGAAAAGTCTCTCCCTTTAAACCTAAGTTTTCTGGAATGGATTGAATGGACAAAAAGCAACAGTAAAAACCATTTTAAAAATATTAATTTGGAACATCCTTTAAACGATAAGATTGAACTTATCGATACTTTTTTAAAAAACAATCCAAAAATTTCACCCGTATCCTCAGTTGCCGAAGAAGAAAACTTAGCCAAAGAATTTAAGTTTGATAAAGAGGAGTTAATGACTGAAACTTTAGCTAAAGTATATGTCAAGCAAAGAAAGTTTAACAAAGCTTTACTAGCATACAAGATATTATGTTTGAAATATCCAGAAAAAAACAGTTTCTTTGTTGACCAAATTGAAGCTATTAAAGATTTACAACAATAATAAAACAAACTTATGAGTACATTTTCAATTTTTATCGCACTGATTTTAGTAGTGTGTTTACTTCTAATACTTGTAGTAATGGTTCAAAACCCTAAAGGAGGAGGACTATCTTCGTCTTTTGGAGGAGGTGGCGGCCAACAATTAGGAGGTGTTCAAAAAACTACAGACTTCCTCGATCGAAGTACTTGGGTTTTAGCTACTCTTTTATTGATGCTTATTCTACTTTCTAACTTCAGTTTACCAACTAATCAGGCAAATGTAAATTCTGAATCAAAATTAATAGATTCTAATACACTCGAAGAAATTTCAACTGAAACTATTCCTGAAGTCATACCAGAGACCACTTTGGATATTGAAGAGGCAGCTCCCGTTGATTAATAATTGATGTTTTGATATAAAATGCCAGCTTCCTGACAAGCTGGCATTTTATGTTATTCTAACTGACAAGAATTTAAATGGCATCATTTATGAAATTAAATTATTAAAATATTTAACAAAAAATAAACATTATGAGTATGATAAAAATTAAACCTTTGGCAGATCGTGTTCTTATAGAACCAGCAGCCGCGGAAACCAAAACTTCATCAGGTCTTTATATACCAGATACTGCAAAAGAAAAACCTCAAAAAGGAATTGTAGTTGCTGTAGGTCCTGGCACTAAAAAAAATCCAGTTACCTTATCTGTAGGCGACACTGTTCTTTATGGAAAATATGCTGGAACCGAACTTCAACACGATGGAAAAGATTTCTTAATCATGAAAGAAGATGATATTCTTGCAATTGTTTAACCAAAAAAAATAAATTAAAATGGCTAAAAAAATAGTATTTGACATTGATGCTAGAGATGGTATTAAAAGAGGAGTAGATGCACTCGCAAACGCAGTTAAAGTCACCCTAGGTCCAAAAGGGCGTAATGTGATAATTGGAAAAGCTTTTGGCGCGCCACAAGTAACTAAAGATGGTGTAAGTGTAGCTAAAGAAATTGAACTTGAAGATGCTCTAGAAAATATGGGAGCTCAAATGGTTAAAGAAGTTGCCTCAAAAACCAACGATTTGGCAGGTGATGGAACTACAACTGCGACAATTTTGGCACAAGCAATAGTAAAAGAAGGCTTAAAAAATGTAGCCGCTGGAGCAAATCCATTAGACTTAAAAAAAGGAATAGATAAAGCAGTTGGTGCAATAGTTATAGAACTTGATAACATAGCTACGGAAGTGGGTGGATCATCTGAAAAGATACATCAAGTTGCTAGTATATCGGCAAACAATGATAACATTATCGGAAGTTTAATTACCGAAGCTTTTGAGAAAGTAGGAAAAGAAGGTGTTATAACTGTTGAAGAAGCAAAAGGTACAGATACGTATGTTGATGTTGTAGAAGGAATGCAATTCGACAGAGGATATTTATCTCCTTACTTCGTCACAGATTCTGAAAAAATGGAAGCTGATCTTGAAAATCCTTATATCTTACTTTATGATAAGAAGATTTCAGCGATGAAAGATCTTTTACCAGTAATAGAGCCTGTTGCTCAAACTGGAAAACCATTAATAATTATTGCTGAAGATGTAGACGGAGAAGCATTAGCTACTCTTGTGGTTAACAAACTTCGTGGTGCACTCAAAATAGCAGCTGTAAAAGCACCTGGATTTGGTGATCGTAGAAAAGCAATGCTTGAAGATATCGCTATTCTTACTGGTGGAACTGTAATTTCAGAAGAGCGTGGTTATACCCTTGAAAATACAACCCTTGAAATGCTTGGAACTGCAGAGAAAGTTACAATTGACAAAGACAATACTATTGTAGTTAATGGAGCTGGAACTGCTGAAGTAATTGAAGGTCGAGTAGGACAAATAAAATCACAAATTGAAAATTCTACTTCAGACTATGATAAAGAGAAATTGCAGGAACGTTTAGCTAAACTCTCGGGTGGAGTTGCCGTTTTATATGTAGGTGCTCCTTCTGAAGTTGAAATGAAAGAGAAAAAAGACCGTGTTGATGATGCGCTTCATGCTACACGCGCAGCAGTAGAAGAAGGCATAGTAGCTGGAGGGGGTGTTGCTCTTCTTAATGCTAAAAAAGCTCTTGCTAGTCTTAAAAGCGATAATGCAGATGAAGCAACTGGTATTCAGATAATAACCAAAGCTGTTGAAGCGCCTTTACGGATAATCGTTGAAAATTCTGGTGGAGAAGGTTCTGTGGTTGTTTCTAAAGTCCTTGAAGGAGATCAAAATTTTGGGTATAATGCCAAAAATGCAACCTATGTAGATATGCTTAAAGAGGGTATTATTGATCCTAAAAAAGTGACAAGAGTTGCTCTTGAAAATGCAGCATCAGTATCAGGAATGATTTTAACCACAGAATGTGCTCTTTTTGATATTAAAGAAGATGCTCCTGCTGGAGGAGGAATGCCTCCAATGGGTGGAGGAATGCCTGGAATGATGTAATTTTGATAATAAGCTTTAAAAAAGCGACTCAATAGAATCGCTTTTTTAAAGCTTATTATTCAATAAACAATTAAGCAACCAAAATTGATACAATTCCTATTAAAAAAAATATATTCTAATTTTTTGGGATTTATATTGTCTACAAAAGCCTTTAAGCCACCAAATATAATTTGTTAAAGTAAATTATAAAAAAAAATTATTCTTTTACTTTACGCTCGTATAAGCAACACATCGGCAAGTTAGCATATACATCATCTGGTGCAGTTGCCAAAGGAGTATCGTGACCCGCAGCAGCGATTTCTTCATGAATGTGCAATAAATCGACTTTAGAAGCGTCGTAAATTACAGAAAACTGATGTGTCGGAATATCCCAAGTTGCAGACTTGACACCTTTAATTGTAAATGCTTTTTTCTCAATTCGAGACTTACACATTCCGCAAACTCCTTCTACCTCAAAGCTTGTTTTCTGAATGTTTTTCTTTTGAGCAAACCCAATTATAGGACAAAGCGCGATAAGTAAAATGATTATTTTTTTCATAATTAATTGTTATTTAGTTTAAATCGAAGACCTGCGTAGAACATTTTTCCAAATATTGGAGCATATACAAAAGAGGTATCAAAAGTTGTCCCAAAAGGATTTTCAGCCCCAACAATAGGGTTCAACTGTTTATAATTTCCTAGGTTTTCACCACCCAAATATACTTCAAATTGAGTTGAAAAAACACGAGTTATTTGCATATTTAATAAACCATAACTTTTGGACAAGAACCCTACCCCATCCCTGCTGTTAGAGGGAAGACGTTGTTCTCCAACAAAATGATAAGTCCAGTCCGCTTTCCATTGTGACCCTTTTTCTTCATTTTCCAAACGGTATTCAAAGTTAGCAAAAAACCTTTGTTTCGGTTGTAAAGGCTTTTGAAGCGTTTGTGTTCCGTAGGTAGTTTTGACTTGATAATTCTTATAAGCTAAACGCAAAGCAGTGTTTCTAAATGGAACATAATCTATCTCGAGCTGAAAGCTATTCGCATAACTTGAGCCTTCTAAATTATAAAAACGGATATGACTGGCTTGCTCCCAATCTACAACAACTTGATCTTCAAATTGTGTTCTATAGAAGTCGACCGTAACATCTCCTAGCTTTTCAAAAAGAGTAAATCCTTGTCTAAAGCTCAACCCATAATTCCATGCTTTTTCTGGTCTTAGTCCATAAACTGAACCTTCATTTTCCCTGACTTGAATGAGTCGATTAGTTCCAAATAACTTTTGATTTTCTGCGAATATATTAGCTACTTTTCTTCCACTGCCTATCGAAGCTCTAAGAACTGATCGCTCCCATGGATTATACCGAACATGAAGTCTTGGGGTTATAAAAGTACCTAACCTGTTGTGCGAGTCTATTCTTATTCCTGCAGTTAGACTTAACTTGTCTAAGCTGTCGTAACTGTATTCAAAAAAGGCGCCTACAACTTCATCTCTTCGTTGATAATCTATTAAATCAACTTG
>MDSY01025850.1_pt1 | contig 33690 bp, 35 predicted proteins | sample 811131 | NCBI WGS metagenome assembly MDSY01 (sample SAMN05326643, study PRJNA326480) | marine metagenome | isolation source: seawater | place: Atlantic Ocean: South West | collected 2010 | reverse complement strand
CTTTGAGTAAATCAAAGTGCTGGAGACTTGTAGAAATATTAGAAAGAGCGAAGTAAGATGTTACAACAAGAATCAAGGTTAAAAGTAACCGATAATACTGGAGCCAAAGAAGTACTAACAATACGTGTACTTGGTGGAACCAAAAGAAGATATGCTTCTCTTGGGGATAAAATTGTAGTAACAGTAAAAGAAGCATCCCCTTCTGGAACTGTGAAAAAAGGACAGGTTTCTACTGCAGTTGTAGTAAGAACTACCAAAGAGGTTCGTAGAGCTGATGGGTCTTACATCCGATTTGATGACAACGCATGTGTGTTGTTGAATCCGACTGGAGAAATGATTGGAACACGTGTATTTGGTCCTGTGGCCAGAGAATTACGTGACAAGCAGTTTATGAAGATTGTTTCACTAGCACCCGAGGTGCTTTAAGGCTCAAATAATGAATAAAATAAAAATAATAAAAGGAGATAAAGTTCGTGTAATTGCTGGTTCGCACAAAGGTGCTGAAGGTGTTGTAACAAATGTGCTTCGGGACACCAATAAAGCAATTGTTGAAGGTGTTAATTTTGTAAAGAAACACGCCAAGCCAAGTGCAGAAAACCCTCAAGGGGGAATCCAAGAAATGGAAGCTCCAATTCAAATCTCAAACCTTACTCTATTAACTTCAGATGGTCAGACTACTCGGGTAGGTTACCGTATGGAAGGAGATCAGAAAGTAAGATTTGCTAAAAAATCTAATGAAGTAATTTAGTTATGAGCTATCAACCAAGACTAAAGCAAGAATTTAACGATCGTATCGTTAGTGCCCTAACCGAGGAGTTTGGGTATAAAAATGTAATGCAAGTTCCACAGCTAGAAAAAATAGTTCTTAGCAGAGGAGTTGGAGCTGCAGTTTCTGACAAGAAATTAATCGATTATGCAGTAGATGAATTAACAAATATCACAGGACAAAAAGCTGTTTCAACAATTTCAAAGAAGGATGTTGCTTCTTTCAAATTACGTAAAGGAATGCCTATTGGTGTAAAAGTTACCCTAAGAGGGGAGCGTATGTACGAATTCCTAGATCGTTTAGTAACTACTGCCTTACCACGTGTACGTGATTTTCAAGGAGTTAAAGCAACCGGTTTTGATGGTCGTGGAAACTATAACTTAGGAATTACTGAACAAATTATTTTTCCTGAAATTGATATTGACAAAGTAAACAAAATTAACGGTATGGATATTACCTTTGTAACTTCTGCTAATACAGATAAGGAAGCAAAATCATTGTTGAACGAATTGGGACTTCCCTTTAAAAAGAACTAGCATGGCTAAAGAATCAATGAAAGCTCGTGAAGTAAAAAGAGCTAAAACTGTTGCAAAATACGCAGAAAAGCGAAAAGCTTTGAAAGAAGCAGGGGATTATGAAGCACTTCAGAAACTCCCAAAAAATGCATCACCTATACGAATGCACAATCGTTGTAAATTAACCGGAAGACCTAAAGGATACATGCGTCATTTTGGAATCTCAAGGGTAACTTTCAGAGAGATGGCCAATCAAGGTCTCATTCCCGGTGTAACTAAAGCCAGTTGGTAATTAAATAAAAGAAGCTATGTATACAGATCCGTTAGCAGATTTTTTAACAAGAATTCGTAATGCAAATTCAGCAGGACACCCAGTGGTGAGCATTCCTGCTTCAAAAATAAAGAAAGAGATCACAAAGATTCTTTTCGATCAAGGATATATCCTTAGTTATAAGTTTGAAGAAACTGTTAGCAATCAAGGAAGTATCAAAATCGCATTAAAATACGATAAAACTACAAAACAGCCTGTAATTCAAAAGATTCAAAGAATTAGTACTCCTGGTTTACGTAAGTATGCTGGAGCAACTGAATTACCAAGAATCTTAAATGGTTTGGGCATCTCAATCGTTTCAACTTCTAATGGTGTGATGACCGGGAAGCAAGCGACCAAAGACAATGTAGGTGGTGAGTTATTGTGTTACGTTTATTAAATTATAAAAGAAAAAACAATGTCTAGAATTGGTAATAATCCGATCAATATCCCAGCCGGTGTAACGGTAGATATTCAAGCAGACAAAGTTGTCGTTAAAGGTAAATTAGGAGAACTTGGGCAAGAATACTCGGGAGTTACCTTTGAATCATCAAACGACACCATCGTTGTTAAAAGAAATACTGAATCCAAAGATCACAAAGCTAAACACGGCTTATATCGAGCATTGTTATCCAACATGATCGAAGGCGTCTCTGCAGGATTTGTGAAAGAATTAGAATTGGTAGGTGTAGGTTATCGTGCCAGTAATCAAGGTCAAAAATTAGATTTGGCTCTTGGTTTTTCTCACAACATCCTTTTGGATGTAGCTCCAGAAGTTAAAGTAGAAACTATTTCTGAAAAAGGAAAGAATCCCATAATCAAACTAAGTTCGTTCGATAAGCAATTAGTTGGCTTTGTTGCTGCTAAAATTCGATCGTTCCGTCCACCAGAGCCATACAAAGGTAAAGGAGTTAAGTTTGTAGGTGAGCAATTAAGAAGAAAAGCAGGTAAATCCGCATAAGACAAAAGAAATGGCGTTAACTAAAGAAAAAAGAAGACTAAGAATTCGTAGACGTATTCGCAAAACCATAAATGGTTCTGCTGCTGTTCCACGTTTATCCGTGTATAGAAGCAATAAAGAAATTTATGCTCAGTTGATTGATGACACAAATAGTAAAACAATTGTAGCAGCTTCTTCAAGAGATAAAGAAATTGAAAAAAACGATAACAAATCAAACACTGCTATGGCCGTAGGTAAGCTTATTGCCGAAAAAGCTTTGAAAGCTGGAATCTCAACGATTACTTTTGATCGTGGGGGATACCTGTATCACGGTCGTGTTAAATTTCTAGCTGAGGGTGCGCGTGAAGCTGGACTTAAATTCTAAAATAGGAAGATGTTACAAAATTATAAAAATGTTGAGCAAGTAAAACCAGGAGGTCTCGAATTAAAAGACCGTTTAGTAGGTGTACAGCGTGTTACTAAAGTTACTAAAGGAGGTCGTGCATTCGGTTTTTCTGCCATTGTAGTTGTTGGAGACGAGAATGGAGTAGTAGGACAAGGTCTTGGTAAATCCAAAGAAGTTGCTGAAGCAATATCAAAAGCGGTTGAAGATGCTAAGAAAAACTTAGTTCGTATTCCAATTGCAAAAGGAACGGTGCCTCACGAGCAAAAAGGAAAATATGGAGGAGCTCGCGTGTTTTTGAAGCCCGCTTCAGAGGGTACTGGAGTAATTGCTGGTGGAGCTGTAAGATCAGTATTAGAGGCAGTAGGAGTTCACAATGTACTTTCAAAATCTCAGGGGTCATCAAACCCTCACAATGTTGTAAAAGCTACTTTCGATGCATTATTACAATTGAGAAGTCCAAGCATCATTGCTTTGCAACGTGGGATTTCATTAGATAAAGTTTTTAACGGTTAATTTACCTCCAAATGGCTAAAGTAAAAGTAAAACAAATAAAGAGTAGTATCAAGCGTCTTCAGAATCAGAAGCGAACACTTGCTGCACTAGGACTCCGTGGAATTGGGAAAGAAGTTATTCATGATTCAACCCCAAACATACTTGGAATGATAAAAAAAGTTGAACATTTAGTTTCCGTAACGGAAGCCTAAACCCATAAGAAAATGAATTTAAGTAATTTACAACCTGCTTCTGGAGCGGTACAAAAAAATGCGAAGCGTCTGGGGCGTGGACAAGGATCTGGTAAAGGTGGTACTGCTGCTCGTGGTCACAAAGGAGCTAAATCACGTTCAGGTTATTCAAGAAAATTAGGTTTTGAAGGGGGTCAAATGCCTCTCCAACGTCGTGTTCCTAAGTTTGGTTTCACCAACATTAACCGAATAGAATACGCAGGAGTAAATTTAGACACCTTACAAGCACTTGTAGACGATAAGAAAATCAAGGATTCTGTATCTTTGGAGCAAATTGTTGAACTTAGACTTGCAACCAAAAATGAGTTTGTAAAGATTTTAGGAAGAGGAACTCTCAAAAGTGGACTTAAAGTTAATGCTCATAAATTTACAGAAACAGCTAAAGCTGCTATAGAAGCAGCTGGTGGTGAAGCGATTGAATTATAAAATAGAATGAAGAAGTTTATAGAAACCCTTGTTAATATTTATAAAATCGAAGAATTGAGAAATCGTGTTGGATTGACATTGTCTATCCTACTGATTTATCGTTTGGGAGCTCAGATTGTACTTCCAGGAATCGATTCTATTCAATTGGCAAATTTGGCAAGTAGAACTGATGGTGGTGGATTATTAGGAATATTAAATGCTTTCACCGGAGGTGCGTTTGCTAACGCTTCTATTTTCGCCTTGGGTATTATGCCTTATATTTCTGCTTCAATTGTAGTTCAGTTGATGGGAATTGCAATCCCCTATTTACAAAAACTTCAAAAAGAAGGTGAAAGTGGTCGTAAGACAATCAATCAAATAACACGATGGTTAACCATTGGTATTTGTATTGTTCAGGCACCTGCATATTTATTTGGATTAAGCGCTCTTGGAGTACCAGACACAGCATTTGTTATTGGAAAAGGTCCCTTGTTTATGTTCTCTTCAATTTCAATCTTGGTTACAGGTACAATCTTTGCCATGTGGTTGGGAGAAAAAATTACTGACAAAGGAATCGGTAATGGTATCTCTTTACTTATTATGGTAGGTATCATTGCAACTCTTCCTTTATCTTTTACTCAAGAGTTTGTTTCTAGAGTATCCGAAAATAACGGAGGACTAATGATGATTTTAATAGAAATGATTCTATGGGTTGTTGTTATTTTACTTTCGATATTATTGGTGATGGCAGTTCGTCAAATCCCAGTTCAATACGCACGTAGATCTGCCGGAGGTTCCAATGACAATGTTGCAGTTGGATCACGTCAATACATCCCTTTGAAATTAAATGCTTCAGGTGTAATGCCGATTATTTTTGCTCAAGCTTTGATGTTTGCCCCAGCATACGCTGGAGGTCTAATGGGAGACAGTGACTTAGGTGTATGGTTACAAGCTAATTTTTCAGACATTTTTGGTTTATGGTACAATATTGTCTTTGGTTTATTGATTATCATATTTACTTATTTCTACACTGCAATTACTGTACCTACCAATAAAATGTCTGACGACCTCAAAAGAAGCGGTGGTTTTGTTCCTGGTATTCGTCCAGGTAATGATACAAGTGATTTCTTGGACAACGTAATGTCACACATTACTTTCCCAGGTTCACTTTTCTTAGCTGGTTTGGCAGTATTTCCTGCTATCGTAGTTAAGGTAATAGGAATGCAACAGGGTTGGGCATTATTTTATGGTGGAACTTCTCTACTAATTATGGTAGGAGTTGCTATTGATACCATTCAACAAATCAACTCGTATTTACTCAATCGTCACTATGATGGTTTGATGAAGTCAAGTAATAATAGAAAAAACGTAGCTTAGTTAGATATGGCAAAACAAGCAGCGATAGAGCAAGAAGGAACAATAATTGAAGCACTTTCAAATGCGATGTTCCGAGTTGAATTAGAAAACGGACATGTGGTGACAGCGCATATTTCGGGTAAAATGCGTTTGCATTACATCAAGTTATTGCCCGGAGATAAAGTTAAATTAGAAATGAGTCCTTACGATCTCACGAAAGCAAGGATAACCTATAGATTTTAATAAATACAACAGATGAAAGTAAGAGCATCAATTAAGAAAAGAAGTTCCGACTGCAAGATTGTTCGCAGAAATGGAAAACTTTATGTTATTAATAAAAAGAATCCTAGATTTAAACAAAGACAAGGATAAATTATGGCAAGAATATCAGGAGTAGACATTCCTAAACAGAAACGTGGCGTTATCGCATTGACCTATATCTTTGGAATAGGAAAAAGTCGTGCTGAAAAAATTTTAGCAGCAGCTAAAGTAGATGAAAACAAAAAAGTAGTAGACTGGTCTGATGAAGAAACTGGAGCTATTCGTGAAGCGGTAGGAACTTTCAAAATAGAAGGTGAGTTACGATCAGAAATTCAATTAAACATTAAGCGTTTAATGGATATTGGTTGTTATCGAGGAATTCGTCACAGAACAGGACTTCCATTGAGAGGTCAACGCACCAAAAATAATTCACGTACACGTAAAGGAAAACGTAAAACGGTTGCTAACAAAAAGAAAGTAACCAAATAATCTTTGACTATGGCTAAAACAGCAAGTAAAAAAAGAAAAGTAATTGTTGAATCAGTTGGAGAAGCGCATATCAATGCTTCTTTTAACAACATAATCATCTCTTTGACCAACTTAAAAGGAGAAGTAATCTCTTGGTCATCTGCGGGGAAAATGGGATTCCGTGGTTCAAAGAAGAATACTCCATATGCAGCTCAAACTGCCGCTGAAGATTGTGCGAAGGTTGCTCAAGAAGCAGGTTTGCGTCGTGTAAAGGTTTTTGTTAAAGGACCCGGAAACGGAAGAGAATCTGCCATTAGAACCCTACACAATAATGGTATCGAAGTTACTGAGATTATCGATGTAACTCCATTACCACATAATGGATGTCGACCACCTAAGAGAAGAAGAGTATAATTAATTATAAATCTGCGAAGGAATTCGTGTTATCGGAGGAGCTAGACCTTAATCCATAACATCCTTTGTTTTAAAACCCAATACAATGGCAAGATATACCGGTCCAAAAACTAAAATCGCTAGAAAATTCGGGGAGCCGATTTTTGGTGCTGACAAATCGTTTGAAAAACGTAATTACCCTCCGGGTCAGCACGGAAATACCCGTCGTCGTGGTAAAAAGTCAGAATATGCTATCCAGTTAATGGAAAAGCAAAAAGCTAAATATTCTTATGGAATTCTGGAACGTCAGTTTCGTATTCTTTTTGAACGTGCAAGTAGAAGTAAAGGTGTAACTGGTGAGGTTCTCCTTCAACTTTGTGAATCTCGGTTAGACAATGTAGTTTATAGACTAGGAATTGCTCCTACCAGAAGCGCAGCACGTCAATTGGTTTCTCACAGACACATTACAGTTAATGGTTCATTAATAAATATTTCTTCTGCACATATCAAGGCAGGTGATGTTATTGGAGTTCGTGAGAAATCAAAATCATTATCAACAATTACACATTCATTAGATCGTAATTCATCGGTTTATGAGTGGTTAACATGGAATGGTTCAACATTAGAAGGTACTTTTGTTTCGACACCACTTCGTCTTCAAATTCCTGAGAATATCAAGGAACAATTAATCGTAGAATTATATTCTAAATAATAACCACTGAAGTTTATACTTATGGCCATACTAAATTTTCAAAAACCTGAAAAAGTTATCATGATCGATTCATCTGAATTCGAAGGTAAATTCGAATTCCGTCCTCTTGAACCAGGATATGGATTGACTGTTGGTAATGCTCTTCGAAGAGTGCTACTCTCATCCCTAGAGGGATTCGCAATTACTTCTGTCAAAATCGACAATATTAATCACGAGTTTTCAACAATTCCTGGAATTGTTGAAGATGTCACCGAGATTATCCTCAACCTAAAGCAAGTTCGTTTCAAACGTCAAATTGAAGATTTAGACAATGAAAAAGTAACAATTGCTATCGGAGGACAAGATCAATTGAAAGCTGCTGATTTTCAAAAATTTATCTCAGGTTTCCAAGTTTTAAATCCAGATCACGTAATCTGTAATTTAGAGAGAAGTGTTCAGTTAAACATGGAATTAACCATTGATAAAGGTCGTGGTTATGTTCCTGCTGAGGAAAACAAAAAAGCAAATTCTGAGTTGGGAACAATTGCAATTGACTCTATCTACACTCCTGTCAAAAACGTTAAGTTTAGCATTGAAAATTTTAGAGTTGAACAAAAGACTGATTATGAAAAATTAGTTTTCGAAATTTTAACTGATGGATCCATTCATCCTAAAGATGCACTAACCGAAGCAGCGAAAACCTTAATACACCATTTCTTGTTATTCTCTGATGAGCGTATTACTCTTGAAGCAGACGAGATTGCACAATCAGAAACTTATGATGAGGAATCCTTGCACATGCGTCAATTGCTAAAAACAAAACTAATTGACATGGACTTATCTGTTCGTGCACTTAATTGTTTGAAAGCAGCTGAAGTAGATACTCTGGGAGATTTAGTATCATACAATAAAAATGATCTAATGAAATTCAGAAACTTTGGTAAAAAATCTCTTACAGAACTAGACGAATTAGTAGTAGTTAAGGGACTTACCTTCGGCATGAATCTTGCGAAGTACAAATTAGATAAAGACTAACCGACATTTTTATATAAAATAAAATGAGACACGGAAAAAAAGTAATCCATTTAGGTAGAAAAACTGCCCATCGTAAGTCTATGCTCGCTAATATGGCTTGTTCATTGATTGAACACAAAAGAATTAATACAACGGTAACTAAAGCGAAAGCTTTAAAACAGTTTATAGAGCCATTGGTTACCAAATCAAAAGAAGACTCTACCCATAACCGTAGAACTACTTTTAGATACCTAAGAAATAAAGAAGCAGTTTCTATACTGTTTCGTGATGTAGCCAATAGAGTAGGGGATCGTCCTGGTGGTTACACTCGTATCATAAAGCTGGGAAACCGATTAGGTGATAACGCTGATATGGCAATGATTGAATTGGTTGATTTCAATGAAGTTTATTCAAACACAGAAGAAAAAGCCAAAAAAAGTACACGAAGAAGCAGAGCTAAGAAATCAACTTCTGAAACCCCTGCAGTAGAAACATCAGTACAAACAACTAAATCACCTTCAACAGAAGAAAAGAGTGAAGACTAAAAGTGTTAATAATTACTAATAATTTCAAAGGATAAGCAGTAACTGTTTATCCTTTTTTTTATGTTAATTTGTAGAAATTTTAAGACCGTTTATGAAGTATCAAAAAAGAAATAAGGCAATTGTATTGTTAGCAGATGGGGCAATTTTTTTTGGCAAATCAATTGGAATTGAAGGAAGTGCTTTTGGTGAAATATGTTTCAATACTGGAATGACTGGATATCAAGAAATTTTCACTGATCCGTCTTATTTTGGTCAACTCATGGTATCTACAAATTCTCACATTGGAAACTATGGGACTACACCCATAGACAACCAATCCGAAACCATAAAGATAGCAGGTCTTATCTGCAAAAATTTTAGTTCTCAACACACTAGACCTATTGGAACAAAAGATCTTTTGGATTACTTTAAAGAACAAAATGTAGTAGCAATTTCTGATGTAGATACCCGAGCCTTAGTGCGTTACATTCGTGATAATGGAGCAATGAATGCATTGATTACAACTGAAGTGGATCGTCTTGAAGAATTAAAAGTTCAACTAGCAGAACAACCCTCAATGGTTGGAAATGAATTGGCTTCCAAGGTGTCTACCCAAGAACCTTACTTTTATGGAAACCCAGATGCAACCTACAAAGTTGCTGCAGTTGACTTGGGGGTTAAGAAAAGTATTTTGGACAATCTTGCTTTACACGATGTTTATATCAAAGTTTTCCCATATAATGCAACTTTCGAGGAATTAGAAGCCTGGAATCCCGATGGATATTTTCTTTCAAATGGTCCTGGTGATCCAGAACCCTTGATTTATGCGCAAACCCTTGCTAAAGAGATTATCAAAAGGGACTTGCCCTTATTTGGCATTTGTTTGGGACACCAAGTTATTGCAATTGCCAATGGAATCTCTACCTTCAAAATGTTTAATGGACATCGCGGAATAAATCATCCAGTCCTAAACATTTCAACTGCCAAAGGAGAAATAACTTCCCAAAATCACGGATTTGCCGTAAACAGAGAGGAATCAGAACAACACCCAGATTTAGAAATTTCACACATACACCTCAACGATAAAACAGTTGCAGGTCTTAGAATAAAAAATAAGAAATGCTTTTCGGTACAATATCACCCAGAAGCGTCCCCTGGACCTAATGACTCGAAGTATTTATTCAGTAATTTTATCGAAAATATAAAAACACACAATTTAAATTAATAAATTTATGAGTATCATTATTAGAGTTCATGCACGACAAATCCTTGATTCTAGAGGAAACCCAACTGTAGAAGTTGATGTGGTTACAGAGAACGGAATTTTAGGAAGAGCAGCTGTACCATCTGGAGCTTCAACCGGAGAACACGAAGCGGTTGAGTTACGTGACGGAGGTGATACTTTTATGGGCAAAGGAGTTCGCAACGCAGTTGATAATGTAAATGGACCAATTTCTGAACATATTTTAGGAACTTCTGTTTTTGAGCAAAATAAGATCGATCAAATGATGATTGATTTAGATGGAACACCGAATAAATCAAAGTTGGGTGCAAATGCAATTTTAGGAGTTTCTCTTGCAGTAGCAAAAGCTGCAGCAAACGAATTGGGTATGCCTCTTTACCGTTATGTGGGCGGAGTAAGTACAAACACACTTCCAGTTCCTATGATGAATATAATCAATGGAGGATCTCATTCTGATGCACCTATTGCTTTTCAAGAATTTATGGTAATGCCAGTTATGGCAGAAAGTTTTTCTCATGCCATGCAAATGGGTACCGAGATATTCCACCACCTCAAAAAGGTTCTTCACGATCGTGGTTTAAGTACTTCTGTTGGAGACGAGGGAGGTTTTGCACCGACTTTAGAAGGAACAGAAGATGCCCTAGAAACAATTATCAAAGCTGTTGGAAATGCTGGTTACACAGCAGGGAAAGATGTCATGATTGCCTTGGATTGTGCTGCTGCTGAGTTTTATGAAAATGGAGTTTATGATTACACCCTTTTTGAAGGAGATAAGGGAGTAAAAAGGAGCTCAGAAGAACAAGTTGCATATCTGACTGAATTGACAACTCAATATCCGATCATTTCAATCGAAGATGGAATGGACGAAAACGACTGGGAAGGATGGAAATTACTCACTGAAAAAGCAGGAGACAAAGTTCAGTTGGTTGGTGATGATCTTTTTGTAACCAACGTAGAACGACTTTCAAAAGGAATCAAGCAATCGATTGCAAATTCTATTTTGATCAAAGTAAATCAAATTGGAACCTTGACGGAAACAATTGCAGCAGTTAATATGGCTCATAATGCAGGTTACACTTCCGTAATGTCTCATCGATCTGGAGAAACTGAAGACAATACCATTGCTGACCTTGCCGTAGCATTGAATACGGGACAAATAAAAACAGGATCCGCATCTAGAAGTGATCGTATGGCCAAATACAATCAATTGTTGCGAATTGAGGAAGAACTAGGAGATATAGCTTACTTCCCAAAAAGAAATGCATTTAAAATCTAATTGCATATTAATTCAATATCAAAAGGGGCTTTGCGCCCCTTTTTTTGTTTAAAACACTTAAAATTCACTAGATTTGCAATCTTCAAAATAACTTCAAGATGGAAAAATCTGTAAAACTCACTTACAATAACGATACCTTTGAATTCCCATTAGTGGGAGGAACTGAATATGAATTGGGAATCGATATCAAAAAACTTCGAGCTTTAACAGGTCTTGTTACTTTGGATCCTGGTTTTAAAAATTCGGGTTCGTGTGAGAGTGGAGTTACTTTTCTTGATGGTGAAAAAGGTATTTTGAAGTACAGAGGCTATGCTATTGAAGATTTAGCTAATGGTGCCGGCTTTCTTGAAGTAGCTTATTTATTGATTTTTGGAGAACTGCCTAATTCAGCTCAATTGGATAAATTTCAGGCAGATATTAATGAAGAATCAATTGTCGATGAGGATTTAAAAGTTATTTTGAAGAGCTTTCCTAAGACAGCCCATCCTATGGGTATATTAGCATCATTGACATCAGCTTTGACTGCCTTCAATCCTTCATCAGTTGACGTAGACTCTGAAGAAGACATGTACAAAGCCATCGTGACTATTATGGCTAAATTCCCTGTTATCGTTGCTTGGACACAGCGAAAGGTTAAGGGGCTTCCATTAAATTACAGCGACAGTAAATTGTCATATGTTGACAATGTTGCCAAAATGATGTTTAAAAAGCCCAACACCGATTACAACCCAAACCCTACAATAACAGCAGCCTTAAATAAGTTATTAATTCTACATGCTGATCATGAACAAAACTGTTCAACTTCAACAGTTCGCATTGTTGGATCTTCACATGCTGGATTATTTGCTTCAATTTCAGCAGGGATTTCTGCTCTTTGGGGACCTCTTCATGGAGGAGCAAATCAAGCAGTTATTGAAATGTTGGAAGCAATAAAAGCTGATGGTGGAGATACCAAGAAGTTCATGGCTAAAGCTAAGGACAAGAATGACTCTTTTCGTTTAATGGGATTTGGTCACCGAGTGTATAAAAATTTTGATCCTAGAGCAAAGATTATCAAATTGACTGCAGATGAAGTTCTTAATGAACTTGGAATTGTAGATCCTATTTTGGACATAGCTAAAGGTCTGGAGCAAGAAGCACTTTCTGACCCTTATTTTGTAGATCGTAAATTATATCCTAATGTTGATTTTTACTCTGGAATTATTTACAGATCTCTTGGAATACCAACCGAAATGTTTACCGTAATGTTTGCTTTGGGTCGTTTGCCAGGTTGGATTGCTCAGTGGCGTGAAATGAGAACGAATAACGAGCCTATTGGCCGCCCAAGACAAATTTATACGGGAGCAACTGGAAAATCCTTTAAAACGCTTAAAAATAGGCAATAGACTATACTCTACTTCTTTTTTGCAATATTTCTGATCATTCCATTGAAAATAAAGTAATGAAATGGAATCAAACTGTACCAATACAATCTTCCCAACAGGCCTCGTGGGCGAAATGTAGCGGTTTGAAATAAGGTGTTTTCAACGATTTTAAATTCAAGCCAAGCTTCACCAGGAAGTTTCATTTCGGCATAAAGCAAAAGCCTTTTTTCTTTTTTGTCCGCTAGCAAAACCCTCCAAAAGTCTAAGGAATCACCAGTGAAAATTTTGTCCGGGTGTGTTCTTCCTCTTTGTAAACCAACTCCCCCAATCAACTGGTCCAAATATCCTCTTAATTCCCATAGCCAATTTGCGTAATACCAGCCTTGATCTCCCCCAATCTTCCAAAGAGATTCTAAGGCATGATCAGGATCAATAGACTTCAATTGTTGGGCATCTTTAAGTACCCCGAATTTTGGAACCTGTATGAATTGGTTAAGATCTTTTGGAAGTCTACCGCTTACCATACTGTCTTTCCAGCTACTTACTACAAGGTTTTGTTCGATTTTTTTAAAAGCCATTTCAATAGCTTCCTTGTAGGAGTAAGTTTTTATTTTGAGTATGGATTGTAATCTGTTGTCTTTAGCGACAACCTCCATTTTCATACTATTTACGAGTTGAACAGCAAGAGGGTAAGATGTTGAAGTAACAAAGTGAAGCCAGTAGGATGATAGTCTAGGAGTCATAACTGGGACGATCCAGATCCAATTTTTAAAGCCTCTTGTGCGTGCGTAAGAATGCAGCATTTGTTTGTATGTTAAAATATCGGAGCCCCCAATGTCAAAAGAATTATTAATACATTTAGGATGCATTAGTACAGCTGTCAAAAATTCAATTACGTTTCTAATAGCTATGGGTTGAGATTTGGTTCGAACCCATTTTGGGGTAATCATGAATGGAAGTTTTTCGCATAAGTCTCTAATAATTTCAAAGGAGGCACTACCAGAACCCACGATGATTCCAGCTCTAAGAACGGTTAAGTCAAAAGAAGCGTTCTTTAAAATTTGTTCAACATTTTTTCTAGAACGCAAATGTTTGGATAAGTTTTGATCGTTTACAATTCCACTCAAGAAGATGACTTGCTTTATGGTTGTTTTATCGAGAAGACTACAAAAGTTATGAGCGCAGCGATTCTCTATTTCTTCAAAATCACCCGTATCTGAGGACATTGAATGAAGTAGATAATATGCTGCATCAATGTCATTTGGAACTTTCTCTGCTTCTGTAACATCAGAAAAGTCAATGGTAATAACTTTAATTTTTTCAAGAATATCCTCTGTTATTGATAATCTTTTTGGATCTCTTACGGCACAGATTACCTCGTGACCAGCATCGAGTAATTTAGGGAGTAAACGCATACCAATGTACCCATTTGCACCTGTCAATAAAATTTTCATACAAGGTTTTTTTTATAACTCATTAAAAGGTGTAGGTAATGCACTGACTTTTTGGGCGTTAATTTTTTTAAAATATTGGTGGATATTTTTTTCAGTAGCTGCAATTTTAATGCAGTACTGATCTCTGTAAATGGAATATTCCTGCGCTTGACCTTTATAAACTTTCAATTTGTAATAAGGAATAATAAGTCCATAAGTTTCTAAAAGACTTCTAAATCGTACGATGATCCCTTTGGGTCTGAGTTCAATATTACAACTGTTATTGTTGTTGTCTAAAACGAGAAGGTTGAGGATGTCAATAGAGGCGTGAGTGATATTTAATTTTGAGGAACCAGTACCACCTAACTTCCAGCATTCTCTCAAAGAAAAAGGGGCACCAACTTCGCTGTCGATTTGTTTTTTTATTTTTGGATCGTTGTACGAAACATTTAAAAGCATTTTTTTATTTAAAGATAATGGATATCCATTAGACCTAATAATTTGTTCATAATAATTATATTTGCCAAAATCATTTATGAACAACATATCCTTTCAACTTGCACCAGCTTTAGAGCAGATTATTCAAGATACCTTTAACGTATCGGTTACTGATTTTGAATTTCAAGCAACTCGTAAAGAATTTGAGGGAGACGTAACCTTGGTTGTTTTTGGTTTATTGCGAGTCATAAAAGGAAATCCAGTACAAATTGGAGAAGCTATTGGTTACGCGTTGGCTGAACGTTTAAAATGGGTAAAGGGATTTAATGTTGTTAAAGGATTTTTAAATATTGAAATTTCAGATGCTTTTTTTGTTCAAGAACTACAATACATCCGCAATAAACTTAACTATGGAAAAATCCCCTTGGATGATTATAGTTCTACAGTTATTGTAGAATATTCATCTCCAAACACCAATAAACCCCTTCATTTGGGACACGTTCGGAATAATCTCTTGGGTTTTGCAGTAGCTAACATTTTGAAGGCAAGTGGTAAAAGGGTTGTAAAGACACAAATCATTAATGATCGAGGAATCCATATTTGTAAGTCCATGGTTGCATGGCAAGATTATGGTAATGGAGAAACTCCAGAAAGCACAGGTTTGAAAGGGGATAAGCTGGTAGGGAATTATTATGTTTTATTTGATAAAAAACACAAAGAAGAGATTGCAGTTTTGATTTCCGAAGGATTGTCAGAAGATGATGCAAAAGTAAATGCACCATTATTCATCAAAGCACAGCAAATGCTTAGATTATGGGAATCTGGGGATTCAGAAATAGTAAACTTATGGAAGAAGATGAATTCATGGGTCTACGACGGATTTGCTAAAACCTATAAAATAATGGGGGTTTCTTTTGATTCTTACTACTATGAAAGTGAAACCTATTTACTGGGTAAAGAATTGATCGAAGAAGGATTATCACGATCTGTATTTTACAAAAAAGAAGACGGTTCGGTATGGGTTGACCTTTCGGATGAAGGTCTTGATGAAAAATTATTATTACGCTCCGATGGAACAGCAGTTTACATGACGCAGGACCTAGGAACAGCATTGCAGCGTTACCGTGATAACCCATCGATGACAGGCTTGGTTTACACGGTTGGTAATGAGCAAGATTATCATTTTCAAGTACTGTTTTTAGTTTTAAAAAAATTAGGGTACGATTGGGCACAATCTCTTTTTCATCTGAGTTATGGGATGGTTGATTTACCTCAAGGGAAAATGAAGAGTAGAGAGGGGACCGTTGTTGATGCAGATGATTTGATGGATGAAATGAAACAAACCGCTAAGATGATCTCTCAAGACTTGGGTAAATTAGATGGACTATCCGAAGAAGAGAAATCATCTCTTTATGAAAAAATAGGTTTAGGAGCACTCAAATATTTTATTTTGAAGGTAGACCCCAAGAAACGTATTTTATTTGATCCTGAAAGTTCAGTTGATTTTAATGGAAATACGGGGCCTTTTATTCAATATACTTATGCCCGAATACAATCAATACTAAGAAAAGTAAATCTGGAAGACATCAAAATCGAGAATGATTTGATTTTGGATTTGAGAGAAAAAGAGATCATAAAGCACTTGATGCTTTACCCAGATGTAATTCAACAAGCTGCAAAAGTTTACAGCCCTGCTATTATTGCTAATTACAGTTATGATTTGGTAAAGATGTTTAATTCTTTTTACCAGAATATTTCGATATTGGGAGACGCTCAAGGTGAGTTGAAGAACCTCAGAGTAGCTTTGTCTTATGAAGTAGCTAGAACATTAAAAGGGTCATTTGATTTATTGGGAATAAACGTTCCTAATCGTATGTAGGTAAAATAAGAGTAAAAAAAAACCGCTCGATGAGCGGTTTTTTATAATTTCAAGGCTAAGCCTTAGAAACTTATTTTGAATTTACAGCAAGGTTGTAAACAACTAAACCGAATCCGATTTTGTTAATAGCATCTCCAATGTTGTAAATCACATCCATTTCTAAACTTCCGAACATCCCACTGTACCATCCTTCAGTACCAGCCATGTAACCAATAGGGTAGATAGCCCATCCTACTAGTACAAACCAGCAAAGTGTTTTGTGAGCAGATTCTACAGCTCCTCCAGCAGACTTAGCAAGCTTGGAAGCTTCACCCATCCAGATTTCGTACACTATGACGAAGTAAGCAATTCCAGAAATAAGTCCCCAAAGAGCAGGTCCTGTTCCAGTAGTGTAAACTGCTTCTCCTAAGTATCCTGTTACTAACATGATAACAGAAAGGAAAATTAATTTCCACATCAATTGTTTTGTTGCCCCAGCAGCCTTCAGAATTAAATAAAATTCAACACACATTAACGGAACGGTAAGTACCCAGTCCACATAACGGAAGAACGTTGGTGATGTTTCGTATGTTCCCCAATAATCACGCATGTACCAGTAGTGAACAGCTGCGATGAATGTGATCAATCCAGAAACCAAAATAGAGGTTTTCCATTTGTCATCAAAAGAGCTCATTGAGAGGAAGAAAAATGCTGATGCTGCCATCATTGCCATACATCCAACAAAGAATGTGAACCCTACATAATCATCTGTAGCCATCTCTGGAACTACAGCGATAAAACTTAAAAATTTTTCCATAATAAAATCTAATTATTTGTTTTTGTTTAGGTAAATTTAAATAAAATTAAATTTACATACTATATATATGTTAATGTTTTTAACAAAAAATTAAATTTATATTGATATTAAAGGTTAAATATTACCAAATTTCTATTTCAATAACAATAGTATTAAGTTTATTAGGAAACCTTTTTGACATGAGATTTCAAGACCTATTAGGTCTGCTTTTAATTTTTTCAGCAGGGCTTATTCACGGTGCAAATGACATTCAGTTGTTGCAAAAAAGATATCTTAATACTCATTTTATTTTTTTTTTACTTTTAATAAGTTTCTACCTAGCTATCGTTTTATTGGGAGGTTTTTTGTTCTTTTATTTACCTAAATTTGGACTATTCTTTTTTATTCTGTTTAGTGGTTTTCACTTTGGAGAACAACATTGGTCTTCTTTTTTAAACCAACAAAAGGCTTCCATGTTTTTAAATAAAATCAGCTTTACTTTTTACGGTTTGTTAATTTTTGCGCTTTTGTTTATTATCCATATTGAAGAAGTTAAAATGTTGATTCAACAAATAAGTGGACTTACTTTCTCGGTAAATTTCTTTTATTGGTCTGCTTTAATTTTGGGAATAGGTTTTAGTGTATTGGCAATTTTTTTACCGATTAACTTTAGATTGTTTGTCAAAGAAATCTTGGCTTTAGTATTTTTATGTATTCTCTTTTCTAACACAAGTTTACTTTTATCTTTTTCCGCCTATTTTGTTTTTTGGCACAGCATTCCATCCATTCACGATCAGATACTTTATTTAAACAATGAAGTTTCAACAACATCACTTAAGAACTATTTTAAGTCATCTTTTCTTTATTGGATGATGTCTTTATTGGGTTTATTTGTTTTTTATTTCTATTTCGATATTGATTCCGATTATTTCATTCCATTATTTTTTACTTTTCTAGCTGCAATTACTTTTCCTCATACCATAGTAATAGGAATACTTGAGTTTGAGTAGTATCCTCAATATTGGGATTGCTGTTTTAAGATTATCGGTTATTAAATTCTACTTTAAATTGCTTATGCAATTCCGTGAAAAAAAGTAAATTTGTTTTAATAAAAAAATACCTATGTTTAATAGTTTAAGTGTCAAGTTAGATAAAGCCTTTCAGGTTCTAAAGGGACATGGAAGGATTACCGAAATTAATGTTGCTGAAACTCTAAAAGAGGTCAGAAGGGCATTGCTTGATGCTGATGTTAACTTCAAAATCGCAAAAGAATTTACCAGTAGAATAAAAGATAAAGCACTTGGACAAGACGTACTGACTACTCTTAATCCAAGTCAACTTTTGGTTAAGATTGTAAAAGACGAATTGACCAATCTTATGGGAGGTGAGGTTGTAGGATTAAATTTATCTTCTAAACCCAGTGTAATTTTAATATCAGGTCTTCAGGGTTCTGGTAAAACAACCTTTTCTGGAAAACTTGCTTTGCATCTCAAAAATAAAAAAAATAAAAATCCACTTTTAATAGCCTGCGATGTATACAGACCTGCTGAAATTGATCAGTTGAATGTTGTAGCTGATCAAGTAGGAGCTGGAATATTTAAAAATCCAGAAGAAAAAAATCCTGTTAAAATTGCATTGGATGGAATTGCTTTTGCAAAAGCCAATAAACATGACGTTGTAATTGTGGATACCGCTGGTCGTTTGGCAGTAGATGAGGTTTTGATGAAAGAGATTTCAGAAATTTACAAAGCGGTTAAACCCGATGAAACCTTATTTGTTGTAGATTCCATGACCGGGCAAGATGCAGTAAATACAGCCAAAGCCTTTCATAATGTTTTGAATTTTGATGGGGTGGTTTTAACAAAACTAGACGGGGATACTCGAGGAGGAGCTGCATTGTCGATCAAAACAGTTGTTCAGAAACCGATCAAGTACATTGGTACAGGTGAGAAAATGGAAGCTTTGGATATTTTCTATCCTGATCGAATGGCAGATCGTATTCTTGGAATGGGAGATGTAGTTTCACTAGTTGAAAGAGCTCAAGAGCAGTTTGATCAAGAAGAGGCTCGAAAAATAAATAAGAAAATAGCCAAAAATCAATTTGGTTTTGATGACTTCCTTTCGCAAATTCAGCAGGTTAAAAAAATGGGAAATATGAAGGACCTAATGGGAATGATTCCCGGAGTGGGAAAAGCGGTTAAAGATGAAGATATTGATGATGACGCTTTCAAATACATTGAAGCAATAATAGGTTCTATGACTCCAAGCGAACGATCAAACCCTGAACTCTTGAATATGAATCGAAAGAAAAGAATTGCCAAAGGTTCTGGGCGTGGTCTCACAGAAGTCAATCAAATGATCAAACAATTTCATCAAATGAGTAAGATGATGAAGATGATGCAAGGTGGGAAAGGAAAGCAAATGATGCAAATGTTTCAAGGTTTAAGATAAAAAGATGAAATTACTAGACGGAAAGAAAACTTCCACCGAGATAAAGGAAGAAATTAAAACCAAAGTAACTGTTATGAAAGATAGAGGAGAACTTGTTCCTCATCTGGCAGCCGTTTTGGTAGGAAACGATGGTGCTAGTTTGACCTACGTTGGCAGTAAAGTTCGTTCATGTGAATATGTTGGTTTTGAATCGACTCTAATTCGTTTAGAGGATGATATTACTGAAGAAGCATTACTCCTTCAAATAGATCAGTTGAACCAAGATGAAAATATCGATGGATACATTGTTCAGTTACCTTTACCGAAACACATAAACGAAGAACTAATTTTATTGGCTATTGATCCCAAGAAAGACGTTGATGGTTTCCATCCAGCAAATTTTGGACGTATGGCTCTGGATTTAGATGCTTTCATACCTGCAACACCTTCCGGGATCATGCAGTTATTGGAACGTTACCAAGTACCTACATCGGGTAAACATTGTTTGGTAATTGGAAGAAGTCATATTGTTGGACGTCCAATAAGTATTTTGATGAGTCAAAAAGGCTCAGCTGGTGATGCAACAGTAACCGTAGCCCATAGCCGAACTCAGAACCTTAAAAGCCTTACCAAACAGGCGGATATTATTGTTATGGCGCTTGGAATTCCTGAATATTTAACAGCCGATATGGTTAAAGATGGAGTTACGGTTATTGATGTAGGGATTACAAGAGTAGCTGACGAAAATCATCCTAAAGGATACGTGATTAAAGGAGATGTTGCTTTTGATGAAGTAGCAGCTAAAGCAAGTTTTATTACCCCTGTTCCAGGAGGTGTTGGTCCCATGACCATTGCTATGTTATTGCAAAATACTTTATTGGCTAAACAGTGGAATCAAGCTTAGGGTTTTCCATTGCATTATAGATTTGTAGAATCAACAACGCAAAACTTACTCCAGTTAAAATAAGGATAATATTTAAAAATCCATCTGCCGAAAAAGAAAGGCGGATCAAGATGGTTGCTATTATGAAACCCGTATTCCTGATTAATTTGCTGTATTCCTCGGTGTATCGAAAAGAAATTAAAAGTATGACCACATCGGTAAGAATTAGGAGTGTAAAAAACTGATTGAAAAATACACCATCAACATTATTTACTACTTTATTGAAGTAAAAGTCCATACTCCAGTTTATGAGTGAATAGAAAGACATTAAAATCAGTGATGCAAGCAAAACAATACTAACTATTTTTTTTGAAGCAATAAAATTTAATAGTTTGTGTTCTTCGACAGCTCGTTTTGGAAGCCTTCTTTTTCCTACACTAAAAAAATAAATCAGCAAGAAAAGAAGTAAAAACCCAATGAGATCGACTGCCAGTTCTAAATTATGCTGACTCAAGTGCCAATCGCCTTTTAAATCCATCAAAGGAATGTCTTTGAATATTTTACGAATTACAATGAGTGAAATGATTTCAAATTGTTTGGAAACACAAGAAGTAAAAGAACGCGGCAAGTAAAACACAAGCAAGTAAACTTCGTAAAATAAAATCAAGGAAAATGGCGTGTAGATGGCAGTGATGGGATCATTTAGAAGTTCACTATTAATATTAGCAAAAAACCATAATTCATAAGATTTGAGAACAATTAGCAGTAAGTGAACTAAAAAACCAACCCCAGCTAAAATTAGGATGATTCGCTCAAAACGTTTTTGAATTTCGGAATCAAAAACAATTGAAAAAAGACGGTTTACTTGTGCGGTGTATTTCATTAAGTAGCGAATAATTGATCTGTATTTTTAAAGCATTTAAATTCTAAAGCGTTACCAGATGGGTCATAAAAAAATAAGGTCATTTGTTCTCCTGGTTTCCCTTCAAATCTGAGATAAGGAGCAATTTCAAAATCTATGTTTTGTGAAATTAAATGTTTGCTGAAGTTTTGAAAATCATCCCATGGGAGTACAATTCCGAAATGTGGAACAGGAACTGACTTTCCATCCACATTATTAAAGTGTTTATGACCTTTGAAATCAACATCTTCGTGCAACACCAATTGGTGACCAAAGAAGTTGTAGTCCACCCAATGATTACTGGCTCTTCCAGGAATCAAGCCCAGTTTTTTTTGATAAAATTCTTTAGCAACTTCGAGTTTGTTTACAAGGATGGCTAAGTGAAAAGGAGAAATATTTTCCATTTTTAAAGGTAAGCTTTTTTTCGATTATTATTTTTTTAGAGCGGATTTATGGTGTTCAAGTCACAGGCTTCTCAATATTCGATTATCTTTGCTTAATGACAGAAATTGAGCTGAAGCAAAATGTAGATCAGGGACAGTATTTACCCCTAATGGAGGCTTTTTATACGCTTCAAGGTGAGGGATATCACAAAGGAAGCGCAGCTTATTTTATTCGAATAGGTGGATGCGATGTAGGCTGTCATTGGTGTGACGTGAAAGAAAGTTGGGATGCGAAATTGCACCCACCCACCGCTGTTGGTAGTATTGTAAAAGAAGCTAAAAAGCACGCTGACACTGTTGTGGTTACAGGAGGCGAGCCCTTGATGTGGCCGATGGACACGTTGACTTCGGAACTCAAAAATCAAGGAATTATCACTCATATTGAGACTTCGGGTGCCTATGAGTTGACCGGTTTATGGGATTGGTTTTGTCTTTCACCGAAGAAAACAAAATTACCCACTGCAGAATCTTATTTGGCGGCTGATGAATTAAAAATGATCATTCACAATCAAAATGATTTTAAGTTTGCCGAAGAACAAGCCCAATTTGTTGGTGAAGACTGTATCTTATTTTTACAACCCGAATGGAGTAAACGTGAACAAATGATGTCCCTAATGGTGGATTATGTTTTGAAAAACCCCAAATGGAAAGTTTCTCTTCAAACCCATAAATATTTAAACATACCCTAAGATTTTAATTCGGCGAGGTAGTCTTTATTACTTCCTTTTTCTACGATTTTAAAATTCAATCCTGCTTTTAAACAGGCATTTTTTAATTCATCAGGGTCAACATAAAGCCATGGAAATTCTTCGGATTCATTTTCAAAGCGAACCCCGTAATTAACTTCTCCGTAATAAACTTCATCTTCTTTCCAAAGGGAAATGTCATCTTCATCGAAGAGGTAGATTAGATCAGAAGAGTCTACAAAAATAGAGCCCTTGGGAGCCAGTAAACTTTTTAGATGACTGATGAGTAGGGGTAGTTTTTGAATTGATTTTCCAATTCCCATTCCGTTCATAAGCAAAAGAATACTGTCAAATTTTTGATTTTTAAAATCCAAGATAGAGGCGCACACGGTTTGACGAACACCTCTTTGCTGGGTTACTCTTATAGCTCCCTCTGAAATGTCCAAAGCGGTAACATCTAGTTTTTTGTTGTTTTGTAAATAAAGGCTATGACTTCCCGGCCCACAACCAACATCTAGAACTTTGCCTTCAGCAAGTTCTAGAGCTTTTTGTTCTAGTTTGGGCATTTGCTTAAAATCCCTAAAAAAGTAAGATAGTGGAACATTATCTTCTTCGGTAAGATTTGTCCAAGTAGTTAAAACTTGGTTTTTTTGATTTTGAAAATACGTTTCCAATGCTTTTCCAAAAATATCCGTTTGTGCTTTCAATTTAGTTGTAATTTTATGGAAAATTAAAATATGCAAGAGCGTCTTCTGATTCTTCCAAAACAAGCTAAAGATAAAGCAATTGAGAATAAAAAGTTTTTCAATAAACTAAAAAAAAGAGCTCCAAAAAATTTAAATGTTCAAGTAGAACAAATACACGAGGAAGTTTTTGAACAGACCAGTTGTAAGTCTTGTGCAAATTGCTGTAAGACAACAGGGCCGATGTTTACCAAGAAAGATATTGAGCGTATTTCGAAATATTTAGGGATAAAGCCTGCCCAATTAGAACAACAATATTTAAGTGTGGACGAAGATAATGACTGGGTATTAAAAAAAACTCCATGTTCTTTTTTGGCAGATGATAACGGGTGTACAATTTATGATATTAGACCTAAGGCTTGCAGAGAATTTCCTCACACTGATCGAAAGAAAATCTACCAAATCGCAAAACTAACTCAAAAAAATACAGCAATATGCCCAGCTGCATTTGAAATTGTTGAACGAATGAAAACCTCGATTAAGTTTTAGTCGGCATATAGCAGATACTTTGCTCTTATTTTTTTAAATGCATCAATTTTTGGCTTCCAACTGGCTTTTATTTCTTGTTCTGATAGACCTTTTTTAATCTGGTTTTCCAGTGATTTTGTTCCTGCAATAAATTCAAATCGATCAAAGAAAAAACTATTTTTATCCGCAATCATTCCATAGGCATCTATGAGCCATTGGAGTTTGATTTGATTGATTTTTGGATACTTCCTTAGATCCACTCCGTAGCATTCAATCCGTTCCAGCTTTGGGCGTTTTGCTCCAAAATTCGGAAAGGGGGTGAACTTAAATTCGAGGTTTTTAAAATCTGGATGTCCGTAAATTTGAAATTGCATTTCGGTGCCTCTTCCGATGCTTATTGGAGTTTGTTCAAGTAAGCATAGACTGGGGTAAAGATTTATTGACTGATCGTTTGGAAGATTGGGAGAGGGTCTAACCACCAATGAATAGGGAGTTCGGTGGGTGTAGTTTTTTATTGGAATAACAGACAAGTCACAACGAACTTTATTTTTTAGCCATTCTTCGTTATTGATCATCTGGGCACACTCACCCAGGGTCATTCCGTAAACAATAGGAATATTGTGTTTACCCAAAAAACTCTTGAATTCATCCTCCAAAACTGGACCATCAATGTAATGAGCATTGGGGTTGGGTCGATCTAAAATTAATAGCGGGATATTGTTTTCTGCACAAGCCTCCATTACCAAGTGGAGGGTCGACAGATAGGTGTAAAAGCGTACACCAACATCCTGAATATCAAAAACCATTAGTTCAATTTCGTTAAGGTCTTCAGCTTGCGGTTTTTTGTTTTTACCGTGTAATGAAATTATGGGGATTTGTGTTTTAGAATCAATTGAATTATCAATATGTTCTCCATTATCGGCTTTACTTCTAAAGCCGTGTTCGGGAGCAAAAACTTTTACAACTTCAACTTCAGAAGCTTGTAAACTGTCGATCAAATAAACAAGTCCTTTTGGGGTTTTAATTAAACTTGAAGCATGAGCAACGACTCCTATTTTTTTGTTTTTTAAAACTGGTAAATAGGTTTCAGTTCGTTCGGCTCCAACTATTATCAAATTCTGAGCATAGTTAACACGAAAAAAACTCAGCATAAACCATAATAAAAATGTATTTTTGAACGTAATAACCATAGGATAAGTCATTTGAATTTCGGATTATTTTTAGCGCACCGAATGCGCAACCAAAATATTGATAAAAGTAGTGCATCGAGTCGTATTATAAAAATTGCTGTTTCGGCTATTGCAATTGGTTTAATTATGATGATGATTGCGGTTGCAACAAGTTTGGGGCTTCAGCAAGAAATCAAAAAAAAAATAGTTGCATTTAGCGGTGAGCTTTTCATCGCTCCCTTTGAAAACAACAACTCCAAAGTATCTACAAAACCCATTCAGTTTTCTGAATTGAATCAAGAAAAATGGAACACCTCTTCGGATATTGAACATTATCAAGGCATCGCCAATAAAGCGGCTTTGGTGAAATCAAAAACAGATTTTGAAGGTCTAATTGTTAAAGGTGTTGGTGCTGATTATCGCTGGAAAAACTTAAATTCATATTTAGTTTCAGGTGCCTATCCCAACACACGATCAAAGTTGAACAACGAAGTGTTGTTGTCTCAAACTTTAGCTGATCGACTTCGTGTAGGAATAGGTGATCGAATAACAGCCTTTTTTCAGAATGAATCTAAAACAGGAACTCCCAACACCCGTTACTTTAGTGTTGTTGGTATTTATGAAACTGGATTTCCAGATTTTGACACAACTTATATTTTTACAGACATCCGGCATATTCAAAGAATTAATAAGTGGGATTATGATGAGGTTGGAGGCTTTGAGGTGTTTTTAAAACAAAATATAGATTTAGATCAAAAAAACATTCAAATCTACAATCAGATTCCACCACAAATTGATACGGTTACCGTTGATAGAATGTTTCCAAGTTTGTTCGAATGGATTTCTTTGTTTGATTTCAATGTATTGATTATTCTGTTTTTGATGATTTTGGTAGGAACCCTAAATATGGCAACAGCGCTCTTGATTTTGATTTTAGAACGCTCAAAAATGATTGGTTTATTAAAGGCGATGGGAGCAAAAAATCGGATGATTCAAAGTGTATTTTTATGGAATGCTTTGTACATAATTTTCAAAGGTTTGTTGATAGGGAATATTATTGCTTTAATTTTTCTTTTTGGTCAAAAAAAATTCAATTTTATTCATCTGGACCCCTCAACTTATTATGTTTCTGATGTACCAATTTTATTATCTTTCCCTAACTTTTTATCCTTGAATGCTGGTGTTGTTTTAATTTGCACTTTAGTTTTATATATTCCTTCTTTTATTGTTATTAAAATAGAGCCATCAAAAGTTATGCGATTTCAATAAAAAATATTTTTTTCTAAATTAAAACTCACAGAATTAACGTAAATTTGGAATTAGATTTTAATTGTATGAAATACGCAGAAAATATCCTGCAGACAATTGGTAATACACCACTGGTAAAGTTAAATAAAATAACAAATGAAGTTGATGCTTTGGTTTTGGCTAAAGTAGAAAGTTTCAATCCAGGAAACTCAACCAAAGACCGCATGGCGGTTAAGATGATTGAGGATGCAGAAACTGATGGGAGATTGAAACCAGGTTTTACTATTGTCGAAGGAACTTCAGGAAACACTGGAATGGGATTGGCTCTAGCTGCAATTGTAAAAGGATATAAGTTGATTTGTGTTTCAACCGACAAGCAGTCCAAAGAGAAATTTGATGTTCTCAAAGGAGTAGGTGCTGAAGTAGTTGTTTGCCCTACGGATGTTGCTCCTGAGGATCCTAGGTCCTACTATTCAACATCAAAGCGTATTGCGGAAGAAATTCCTAATTCTTGGTATGTAAACCAATACGACAATCCATCCAATTCTCTGGCACATTACGAACAAACTGGACCTGAGATATGGAATCAAACCGATGGGAAAATCACCCATTTTGTGGTTGGAGTAGGGACTGGCGGAACAATATCGGGTGTTGGAAGATTTTTAAAAGAAAAAAATCCTGAAATTAAAATTTGGGGAATAGATACCTATGGTTCTGTTTTTAAAAAATATCATGAAACTGGGATTTTTGATAAAAATGAAATATACCCCTATGTGACCGAGGGAATTGGAGAAGATATACTTCCTAAAAATGTTGACTTTTCTGTGATTGACGCTTTTGAAAAAGTAACCGATAAAGATGCAGCAGTTTACACACGAAAAATGGCCCTAGAAGAAGGTATTTTTGCAGGAAATTCCTGTGGAGCAGCGATTAAGGGATTGATTCAATTGAAAGATAATTTCAACAGCGAAGATGTGGTTGTGGTTTTACTTCATGATTCAGGTAGTCGATATATTGGTAAAGTTTATAATGATGATTGGATGCGTGAAAAAAAGTTTATAGATTAAAATAGTGCCGATCAAAAATATTGTATTGAATTTGAAGAAATTTATTCACAATATTTATGTAAATTAAACGTTAGAATGTTGATATACTATATTTAGATTTGATTAATAAAGAACTGACATATTACAAACACCTATTTTTAGGTGTTATTTTGATGCTCTCATTTGGGAACGCTGTAGGTCAGGTTAATTTAGAGATCGATAGATCTCAAATAATAATTCCACCAACAGGAACTCCTCCTCAAATTTGTACTGTCGATACCTCTCCGCTTCAATTTAGAATTGATAATATAGGTAATCTGGATTATACTGTAACTAACGCTAGTAGTATAACAGTTACTTTAACCCTTTCGGGAGGAAATACTTTTTCTCCCTCAGGATTAACAACCAAGGTTCATTCATATAGTTCAGCTCCAGTCGTTAAAGGAGGAAGCCCACCCAATACCATAGAGGGTCCAGGGGGTCATGCTACTTTTGATTGGCCAGCATCTAAGCCCATCATTTTCTCCAACGCCGTTCAAGCTAATATTAACATTGAAATCGGAACAGCTGTTGCTTCTGACACATCACCAGGAAATAATTCTGCAAATTATATTATCGATATAATTCCAAATCCGATTACTCCGACTCTATCAGCTGGACCTTATGGGAGTGGAACAATTAATGTTTGTCAGGGGGCCAACGTAACTTTTACTGTACTACCTAACACCGTAGGACTTAGACATCAATTTGATATTGCTGGAGTTATTGTGCAAGATCTTGTGAATGATAACACTTATGCAACTTCAGCACTTGTTACCAATCAACTCATCAACGTCACATCATATAACACTGGTAACTGTGGGGTGACTGGTAACCCAATAAGAGCTTTGGTTCATCCTGTTCCCGTGGGGACTTTGATTTCCGATAAAAGTAATGATGTTGTTTGCCCGGGAGAAGATGTGTTGTTTACAGCATTGGCGACCGGAGCTGGAGCGGTAAGTCCACGTTATGAGTTTTTCTTGGATAATATTTCAGTACAATCAAGCTCCACTCAGGCTACATTTTCTTTGGGAACTGCTTCAATAACTATCGATGGACATGTTGTCAGGGCAAGAATATGGAATAACACGGGTGCTGGTGGTCTTTGTTATGATGATGACAACATAACCCTTCGTTACAATACCTTTTCAGGGTCAAACCAAATTACAACAACTATAACTAGTGTTTGTGCTGGAGTCGATCCAGATCCAATTTCAAGTTTATCTAGTTTTTCCTCTGACCTTGGAGGTGATATTGTTCATGTTTGGGAAGAAGATATTAATGGAGATGGAAATTTCTTACCAATAACCCCGGCAGCTACTGGACTAACATATGATCCACCGGTACTCACAAGAACAACAGCATATAGACGTTTGAGCTATCCGAGATTTAATACCATCACTTGTAATTCTTCTATTGCATCCGCAACTTCAAACATTGTTACATTAACATTCAATCCAACTTCTGTTGCAAGTTTAAGGTCCAACGCTACAACTTCTAGTAATACTCTTTGTTTAGAAGATCCGTTGATTTTGAATGCCTCTTTATCTTCAGGTGCCCAAAGCTATATCTTTTATAAAAATAATCAGCCTTTACCTCCATCTGTTCCCCGATCTATAGCTACATATACTTTGGCAAGTGGTGCTTTTAACGATAATGATGTAATTAAAGTAAGGGCTTACACAGGTACAGGAACTGACAGCTGTTTTTCAGAAGCTCAATTTATAATTCGAGTAAATTCTTTTTCGGGAGGGGCGACTCCAGTTCCAGGTAATACAATTGGTAATTCATTTAGTGTATGTAAAAATGAAACTCCTTTAATCTCATTTACTAGTATATCAACACCAACTCTTCCCAATTCAATACTAACAGATGGAGCAACCATTACTTATCAATGGGAAAGTAAATCTGGCACAAATACTTTTATGCCAATTGCATTTCCTGCAGGAAGAGGAGAATTGTATACACCTTCCTCAGTATCAACTGACACTGATTTTAGGCGTGTAGCAATAAGTACTTTCAATGGTAAAACTTGCAACTTAATAAGTAATACAGTTCGACTTTCAGTTTCTCCTGATCCTCTAGCTTCATTAACCGGAACTAACACAGCTTGTTTGGGCGAAGCTGTCCTTTTTAATGCCTCTGGAGGAGTACGATATGAGTTTTTTAATGGAGGAACTAGTTTAGGTGCAAGTAGTACAGTATCTACTATTTCAAGGTCAGATTTAGATGATCTTGATTCGATAACGGTTGAGGTTACTGATGGTAATGGTTGTTCGGTGATTTCTGATCCAATTGTAATGAATATTACTTCGCCACCTTCCCCTTCAATTTCTACTGGTCGAAGTAACAATAGAGCATGTTCTGGTGATTACCCCATATTTACCGCTGGACCTGCAGTTGCCGGTTATACCTATGAATTTTTTGTAAACAATACTTTGCAAACAACTGGTGTATCGTCCAATACTTTTGATTCTAACCTAGCTTCAACTACTGTCAATTTTTTAAATGTTAATACAATTAGAGTTCGTGTTACTAATTCTGGATGTTCAAGCCACACAAGTGTTCCTTTTTACGTAGATGGATTAACTGGTGCTAATTCAATATCAGCATCTCAAACAATATGTGAAGGGGGAATACCTAACACATTAATTGGTTTATCAAATCCTTCAGCAAATTCTGCAGGAGCAACAGTTAGTTACCAATGGGAAGAAAAATTAATTGGAAGTAATTTTACACCTATTTTTGCTGCTACTGGTCCAGATTTTTCTCCAGGCTCATTAACTGTATCAAGAGTATATCGTCGATTGGTATACTCAAATTTTAACGGCACCATATGCCCATCGTCTAAAGACTTAGCAGCTTCAAATTCTGTTACCATCACAGTTGATAGTAACTCAGCACCTGTAATTAATTTTACCTCAGGACTTCAGTCTGATATTTTGTGTGCAGGAGATTCTGTTACTTTTGATGCCTCAGGAACGACAGGTGCATCTACTTACGAATTTTATGTACAAAATATCAGAGTAAGGGCCGCGCTGAATTCCAATACTTTTACACCTATTCTAGGCTCTTTAAATAACAACGATATTGTGAGAGTAAGAGCCAATTCTGCTTTAGGAACAAGTTGTTTTTCAGAGCAGAGTATTACAATAAGGGTTAATGAACAAGCAAATGCAAATACAATTACAGGTTCTCAAACAGTTTGTTTTAATGGTCCAGTTTCTATATTAAATGGTTCTACTGTTACAGGAACACCAACGATAACATATCAATGGCAGAGTAGAACTAGCACAGACACTTTTAGTGACATTTTTGGAGCAGTAGGAGTTAATTATACTCCCTCAGGTTTATCTTCAACAACAGCTTTTCGTCGTAATGTTTTATCGACATTAAGTTCAAAAACTTGTATAGTACCAAGTAATGTTCTTACTGTTACAGTTACTGCATTTGCTCCGCCTATTGCTAGGCTAGTAACTACAAGCAATATAGGATGTGGAGGTTCTACACCTCCTATGGCATCAAGGAGTGATTTTATTTTTGATGCAAGTACAAGCACAAACGATTTAAGTTACCAGTTTTTTGTTAATGGAGCTCCGCAAGGAACACCTTCTAGTGTTTCAACTATTGCCCTAACATTGACTGATAGTCAGACTGTTCGTGTAGATGTTTACCCATTAGCTAATGGTGCTGGATGTCCAAATAGTGCTTCTATTACCGTTAGAGTTAATTCAATTATAGGAGATAATATTATTGGTGGAACACATTCAATATGCGAAAATGATGATGCTGCAGTGCTAAATTCTATAAGTATTCCAACATCGGCTACAGGTACTTTAACTTATCAATGGCAAGTAAGGTCTGGAACAAATACTTTTACAAATATTACACCTGGTGGTGGTGGAATAAATTATGACCCCAGTAACTTATCAACTACAACTTTTTATAGAAGGTTAGCTTTAAGTTCAATTGCTGGATTAAGTTGTTCTGTACCCAGTAATGTAGTTACTATTACAGTAGATTCTGCTCCAATTATAAATGGGATTTTGACATCAGATGCCCAAACAATCTGTATTGGAAATACACCAAATACTGACACGGTATCTTTTACAGTATCTGCAGCAGCGTCTAGTATTATTTTTTATATAAATAACAGTACTGTACAAACAAGCACTTCAAGAACTTATACTGCTTCACAATCAATTTTTTCTGATCGTGATGTTGTTAAAGTAAGGCTTGTTAACAGCGGAGGATGTTTTAGCGAGCAAAGTTTAATTATAAATGTTAATAATATAGTCCCGGGCAGTATCAGTGGTTCACAATCTGTTTGTGCTGGATCAATCCCAACTCCACTGACTTCTGTTAGTTCTGGTGTAATTAATGGAGTAACAGTTGTTTCTCCTGGAACAGGGAGTTATCAATGGCAGGACTCCGTAGACAACATAAATTTCTTTGATATTCTACTTGCTACATCTGATACATTTACACCTTCTGCAGCCCCACCAGCAGCAAGGTTTTATAGAAGGCTTACTGTAAATACACTCAATGGTTTCCCTTGTGAAATACCATCGAATAGTATTTTGATAAGTGTTGATACTTTACCTATTGCAGGATTGACTGCAAATAGTGGAGCAATAACAGCTCCCGCATCGATGACTTCTTGTGCAAGTAATACTATTAGTTTTATTGGTTCTGGTGGTATTGAATACGAATTTTTTGTAAATAATACAACTGTTCAATCTCGAAGTTCTTCATCAACTTATTTAGCATTGAGACCTTCAGATAGCGATGATGTTAAAGTTAGGGTATATAAAAGTGCAAATGTAAGCTCTTGTTTTACTGATTCAGAAATTATTGAAGTTACTGTTGAACCACTTCCTGCAGCTAGTATTTCACCATCCGTTTCTAATAGCGTCTTTTGTTCAGGTACTGATGTTCTATTTACAGCCGGTTCGGGGGGAGTTGTATCAGCAACATATGAGTTTAAAGTTAACAATACTATTATACAATCTTTTAGTACAAGTAATACTTTCAATACTGGGGATTACCCAGCTCTTACTCTAGTTGGGAACCCTTTTATTGAAGTTATCGTAAGATCTCCTTCTGGATGTTCTAATATTGCTAGTGTAACTTTAATTGAAAATGCAATATCCTCAGTTGGAACCTTAACTTCAACAACTGCAACAGTATGCCTTAACCAAATTCCAGATCCTATTGTTGGCTCTACGGCCGTTGCCTCTGGAACTATTACCTATGGCTGGCAATCTTCATCTGACGGAATTTCATACAGTCCTATCAGTCCTGTTGGTGTAGCAACTTCAACAACTTATACGCCAACTACTGGTATAGTAACTACTACTTTTTATCAAAGAATCACTTACAGCGAAATAAATTCCATTACTTGTTCATCAACTTCGGCACCCTTTAGAGTTTCAATTTCACCTGCTCCAATTCCAAATTTAATAGCTAGCCCCGGAGCTTTAACAGCCCCTGCAACATTAACTTTATGTGATAATACAGGTATTGGGACTTTTAATGCATTTGGAGGTACAAATTATGAATTTCGTGACGATAACGGAGTGGTATTACAGGCCAGATCTGCAATCAGTACGTTTTCAGGAACCTCAGTTATTTTAATGGATAATTCTGATGTAATTGTTCGTGTATTCTCGGCCAATGGATGTTTTGAAGATTCAAACCCAATAGCAATTCAAATTACTCCACAACCTACAGTTAGTCTTAGCACAATCGGTGGACTTAACACCTTCTGTACAGGAGACGTTGTAACAATGACAGCAAGTTCTACTGTAGCGGGGAGTAATTTTGAATTTAGAATAAACGGAGCTCAGATACAAAACGGTCTTTCAAACACCTATAGTCGAACGATAGACGCCTCTATAACACCTATATCAGCAACTGGAAACTATATTGTAACAGTTGCAGTAACGAGTCCAGGTGGATGTACTGTAACAGATACTTTAACTTTATTTGAAAACAACATACCAATACCTGCAGGATTAACTACAGCGAGTCCAACGATTTGTTCAGGACAGATTCCTCGACCAATAGTAGGAACCGCAGCAGTAGCTTCAGGGACAGTTGATTATGTTTGGATGCGTTCTACAGATAATGGAGTGACTTATAATACTATAGGAGATGCAGCCAATACAGCTACTTATACTCCGACATCAGCGATTGTGAGTACTACTTTTTATCGTCGAGATATAGTAAGTACACTTAATACGGTTTCTTGTACACTTCAAGGTGGACCAATCCAGGTAGCAGTCGCAGCCGCTCCAACACCCGGATTAACAGGAACAGCTATATCAGGAACAAGAACAGCATCTGACACCTTAGTTGTTTGTCCAGGAGAGTTAGTTAATTTCCAAGCAACGGGAGGAGCTACTTATAGGTTCATTGGTAGAGCAGGTAGG
>MDSY01082625.1_pt1 | contig 33714 bp, 30 predicted proteins | sample 811131 | NCBI WGS metagenome assembly MDSY01 (sample SAMN05326643, study PRJNA326480) | marine metagenome | isolation source: seawater | place: Atlantic Ocean: South West | collected 2010 | reverse complement strand
TGGAATGATCCTCTATTTGATTAATATGATTTGGATCTGATTTTTTAGCTAAAAGTCCTCCATGTATAAAAGGATTTAAAGTCTTTACCCTACCATCTAGTATTTCAGGAAAACCAGTAACTGTACTTACATCAATTACACTTATACCTAATTCTCTTAGGTGGTCTGCAGTACCACCTGTACTTATTATCTCTATATTTAGTTCAATAAATTCTTTAGCTAAAAAATCTAGATTAGATTTATCAGAAACAGAAATTAAAGCTCTCATTTGCTCTCCCTAAATTATTGTTATAGACCAATTAATTTTACACTATCTTTTTCTTTGAAATTTTCTACCAATTTACCGATTACAATTGAATTAGGTAATTGTTTTTTTATTTCATCATATTTATCTGGATTAATAAAAACTGCCATACCTATTCCCATATTGAATACTCTATACATTTCATCTAAGTCCACGTTACCTTCTTGCTTTATAAATTCATAAATTGCAGGAGTAGTCCAAGCATCTAGTTGAATTTCAGCTGAAAGATTTTCACCAATCGACCTAGGAATATTTTTATAAAAACCACCCCCAGTTATATGGGATAATCCATTAATATTTTTTAATATCGGTGATAAATCATCAAGGTAACTCTTATGAGGTAACAATAGTATTTCTCCTAATTTTTTATCGGTTTTCGGAACTATCTCTTCCAGTATTTCAGGGTTCTTTTCTGTATCAAAAATATTTCTTACTAATGAGTATCCGTTTGTATGCAGACCATTAGATGGCAAGCCTAAAATTAAGTCCCCTGCTGATGTTTTAGAAGATGATAAATAATCTACCTTTTTTACTTTTCCTACAATAAATCCAACCAGATCATAATCTTCATCATTATACGTATCCGGCATAGATGCTGTTTCTCCGCCTAAAAGAACACAGTTAGCTTGTTTACAAGCATATGAAATACCTTGAACTATCTCTGTAACCTTTTTTGTATCAAATCCATTTGCCCCTATATAATCTAAAAAAAATAAAGGTGTGGCCCCAGATGGTAATATGTCATTAATACAATGATTTACTATACTCTCTCCAACTGTAAAATGATTATTAAGTATGTTTGCAATTCTTAATTTAGTTCCAACTCCATCTGTGCTTGAAACCAAGTAGTCTTCATCTGTATCACTATGATTGAATACTCCCCCAAATGCCCCAGGCCCGGAAATTACATTTTTATTAAAAGAAGATTCAGCAATATCTTTAATTGATTCCTTTAAAATTTTAGCTTTACCCAGGTCTACACCTGATTCTAAATATGTTTTAGGCTTTTTATTTTTCATATTTTTATTTCTTTTTCTAAAGTTAATTTATCCATTTCTAATTGCACAGGTATAGGATAGTTCCCTGTAAAACACCCTTTACAATATTCAGATTTTCTAGATTTTGTAGCATGCTCTAATCCTTTAACTGATAAGTAAGCTAAACTGTCTGCTTTAATCAAGTCTCTTATTTCTTCATTAGTTTTATTCGCTGCAATCAACTGACTTAAGGTAGCCATATCAACTCCAAAGTGACATGTAGATTTTATAGGAGGAGACGCAACTCTTACATGAATTTCTTTTGCCCCTGCTTTTCTTAGCATGGCTATTACTTTTTTGATAGTAGTACTTCTAACTATCGAATCATCAACGACAATTAATCTTTTCCCATTGATAATCTCTTTCATAGGATTAAACTTATTAGCAACATTTGTATCTCTAGAACTTTGATCAGGGTTTATAAATGTTCTACCTACATACCTATTTCTAATAATTGCGTCAGAATAAGGTATTTTAGACTCAGCAGCTAAGCCTGCAGCATGAGGAGTAGAAGAATCTGGAATTCCCACAACGATATCTGCTTCTACTGGATGTTCTTTGAACAATTGAGATCCAAGCCTAAATCTAGTCTCATATGCCAATTCCCCATTTAGTACTGAATCTGGCCTAGCAAAATATATATGCTCAAATATACACATTTTATGATCCTTACTAGAACCCTTCCATATTTTAGATTTTACTCCCTCAGAGTTTATAACTAATGTCTCACCATTTTCTATTTCTCTTATAAAATCAGCTCCTAAATTATCAAGAGCTGAGCTTTCTGATGCAACTACCCATCCATCATCAAGTTTTCCTAAGCATAACGGTCTGATACCAAGGGGGTCTCTTACAGCAATTAGCTCGTCATCATTCATTATTACTAAAGAATAAGCACCTTTTAGCCTTCTCATAACATATGAAGATATTTCAAACCAATTTTTTCCTGGTGCATTTGCAAACATCTCTAAAATAACTTCAGTATCTGATGACCTCTCAAATTTTGAACCAAATTCTATGGCTAATTCTTCTCTTAATTCAGATGCATTTATAACATTACCATTATGGCCTATGGCAATTTCACCTCTTATACCTGAAGTAATTAATGGTTGTGCATTATTTTTTTTACTCCCACCCATTGTTGAGTACCTAGTATGACCAATACCAATACCACCAGACAATTTAGATATATTTTTCTCATTAAATACTTGAGAGACTAAGCCCATGTTTGCTTCTAAGTTGATTCCAAAGCCAGACGTAGTCGCTATACCTGCGCTCTCTTGGCCTCTATGTTGTAAAGAAAATAACCCAAAAAACAAATCTTTTGCAACATTTTTTTTTGGATTATATACCCCAACAATACCACATTCCTCATGAGGTTTATCTTGTCTATTAAAATAATCTATTTTTGTCAATTTGAATAATAATTAAAGAAAAATTTTATGCACACTGTCACTCTAACTTTGAAATGAATTTTGGTCAATAAAATATAATAAGAATTTTCAAAATTATTACTAATATTTTTTTAGATAGATCAAAAATTCTGTATTAATGTTAGTTTTATCATGATTATATTTTGAAATATTTAATATCCTAAGTTTGTTTTTTGTCGCCCAATGTATAAATTTTCCAATAACAGAAGCATAAACTGAATTATCCCTTATTATCCCACCCTTTGGAACAAGTTTTTTCTGAGTTTCAAATTGTGGTTTTAACAATACTAGCAAACCAGCATTGCTCTTAAGTAAACTTAAATTTTTTTTAAGCACTGTGCTTAATGAAGTAAATGATACATCTGCCACCAAAAATTCGATAATATCAGATATACTTAATCCAAAAGCCGCATTCGTTCTTTCTAGACTTATTACTTTTTTATTATTCCTTAATTTGTTGTGTAATTGACCCCTACCTACATCAACAGAATAAACTTTTTTAGCACCTTTTTGAAGCAAACAATCTGTAAATCCACCAGTTGAAGATCCAATGTCTAAACATGTAAAATTTTTAATATCTATTCCAAATTTATCTAGGCCAAATTTCAACTTATATCCACCTTTAGATACAAAATCAGGAGAATCTAAAATTTTCAAATCAATATTTTTATCAACTAACAAACCAGGGGTAGGATAAATTTTACCGTTATTTAAAATTACTTTACCAGACAAAATTAATGCCTCAGCATGCCTTAAGTCTTTTGCTATATTTTTCTCTTTTAAAAGAGCATTAAGTTTGATTTTTTCTTTTTTTAACATTGTAATTACAAAACATTTTATATCATAATCTGATTATATTATTATAAAATCAATAGGTTATGAAAAAATTTAAACAAATAATAGTTACGTCTAGGCCACAACAGATAACAAAAAACTTTCTTGTCTTAATTCCTCTTTTCTTCACAATTAATATTTGGTTCAGTCAACAAGATATTTCAGGAGTAATTTCTATAATTTTGAAGTCATTATTAGCCCTTGGAATAGCAATACTAATCTCTTCTGCTGTCTACTATATAAATGACCTCACAGATATCAATCAAGATAAAAATCATCCTGTTAAGAAAAACAGACCTATTGCTAACGGTGATATTTCAGGCAAGCTCGCAATAACCATTGCAATAATATTAATTATTACTAGCCTTACTCTTTCTTATATCATCTCTTACCAAATGTTATTGGCAACGTTTACTTATTTAATAATTAATTTATTTTATAGCCTGTATCTAAAGAATTTAGTAATAATAGATATTTTGTGCATATCAGCAAGTTTTGTTATAAGGGCAATTATGGGATCAATTGCAATCGATTATTCTATAATAACTATTAATGAAAATCAGGTTGAATTAGACCTTACTATTTCACCTTGGCTTTATGTGGTTACTGGACTTGGATCATTAATGTTAGCTATTGGTAAACGTCGAGCAGAAATGAAAAATTTGGAGCAATCAAATAATTACGACCAAAGAATTGTACTTAGTAAATACTCCATACCCTTCATTGATAGTATTTTAAATATTGTTTCATCTGCAACGCTAATATGCTACACACTATACACTTTTAACTCAGAATCAAACTCTAACGTTCCAGATAATAATTCTATGATGATAACAATACCTTTTGTTGCCTTCGGCATTATACGATATATATACTTACTTTTTCATGATAATAAAGGAGAAACTCCAGAAAAAATTTTGGTGTCTGATCTTCCAACAATAATCAATATAATTTTATGGATAATTGCTGGATCAACCATACTTATGGTTGGGAAAAATTAGTTAATGAGTAATTTTATTAACCATTATTCTTTAATAATCTTTATACCTATTTTATTAATTATTTTATTATTCATATTTTTCAAAATAACAAAAAATAAAATTTCATTTTTATTTTTATTTTCTCTAAGTATTTTTATAATTTTTATAACAATCAATTATTTCTCTCCAAAAGAATTAGACCAAAAAGTAAACTCACCTAACGAACTAAGTGACGATAAGATTAAATTTGTTCAAGTATACTCAAAAACTTGTATCGGTTGCATAATCAATGAACCATTTATAAGAGAGCTAGAACTTGAGCTAGTTGATCAATTTAGTTTAAGTGTTAAGTTGTTAAAATTAGATGTAAGTAACCAAAACAACTTTGAGCTAATAAAAAAATTAAATGCTTTTACAACCCCAAGTTATCTCATATTGTCTAATGATAATAAAATACTGTGGAAACAATCAGGTGGTCTAATTAATAAAAAAGAAGTAATTAATGAAATTATTAATTATAAAGAATCAACCAATTGATAAATTTCTCTTTCATTAAATGTAAAATCTAATCCTTTATACTTAATTGATATTGCAGAGCATGCATTAGCAAACTTGGCTGATTCAATATGATTTTTACCCTGAGAAATCGCTATAGTGAATGAAGCAGCCCAGACATCTCCAGCCCCATTAAGATCCTTATGAATAACTTCAAATGCTGGTATTGAAAAATTCTCATCACTTAAAAAAATTTCAACCCCGTCATTACCTTTTGTTACGCAAAGATATTTAGAAATATTAATTAGATCTGATAAATTAATATTACTTGAACGTATTTCATCACTTGAGACAACTATTATATCCCACTTTCCTTTATGAATTTTTGAAATATTATTTTTAAGGAAAATACTTGAATTGTCACGCTTTTCTCTAAACCAACCAGATGGAACTAAGCATGAAATTTCATGATCGAACCATTCATAGCAATCAGAAGAAATTTCATCAAATAAGGGTGCAACAAAAAGAATTTTTGAAGAAAGATTTTCTGGTAAATTTTTATTAGTAATATCAGTAGAAAAATCGAATAATTTTTGTTCTCGAGTTTGACCTGAAAAATAATTATAAAATATCGGCAAGTTAGCTTTATTTTTTGTTATAAGATCTACTTGTTTTAAATATTCCTTTAAAGGATAATCCTCATTAAATGCTGTAATCATCCCTGTTCTTAATCCTAAATTTATAGAAGTTTTAGCTGAGTAAGCCGCTGCTCCACCAGCAACAAGTTTATCGTCTATGACTTCGTCATATCTATTTCTATCATAGGATAGGCTACCAACAGAAATAAAATCATACAAAAATTTATTTTTCATAAAAAATTTATTTTGGTTTTACTACGACAAATCTATCTCTGCCTTTACCCTCTGATTCTGTAAGTATTTTAGGGTTTTTAGAAAGAGTTACATGTATTATTCTTCTGTCTACAGCTGACATTGGTTCCAGCGTTCTTTCTTCACCTGAGTTAATGACTTCTCTTGCTAGATTTTTGGCAATGTTTCTGAGAGTCCTAACCCTTCTTCTTCTGTAATCTTCAATATCAATTTGTATATTTGATTTTCTTCCTAATTGTTTACTAGTGATCATTCTAACTAAAAATTGTATTGACTGAAGAGTTTCACCTCTTTTACCAATAAGTAATGCCGAATCTTCGCCTTCTATTTCAAATGACACCCTTGAATTGTTTGAATCTTCACGAATATATGTATCTGCTACTACTCCTATTGAACTTAAAAAGTAATCTAAAAGTTCTGAAGATAGTTGTTCAACTTCATTGATGTTTCCAGGAGATTCACTATTGACAGGTTCTGCATCTTTAGAAGTAATATTTTTTGTTGCTTTGGGTTTTATATCAGATTTCTTTTTATTTTTAGCCACTGATTTCTTTTTAGTCTTTGTACTTTTTTCAGCATTCAAAAGCGTGACAGTAATTTCTGCTGGTTCTCCTCCAAAGCCCATAATTCCCGATCTACCAGGATTATCTACCTTTATGTCTATTTCTTCTAGCTCGACGTCCATCTCTTTTAGAGCGATTTCTGTTGCTTCGTCTACCGTTTTTCCCGAGAATTTCTTCATCTTCGTCATTGCTACTTTCCTCCTTATTATTATTTTTTGTATTTGGATTAGATTCCATTTCTAAAAGTTGCTTTCTTTCCAAACGAGTTTGTTCTGTACCAAGATATAAGTTACCAAAAAGTTCTATCGGCTGCTTTCCACTTGCATAATATTGTATGATTACACCAACAATGTTTGAAAATAATATATATAAACCTAAACCTGCTGGAAATTGCCACGTAAAAAAACCAAACATAATCGGCATCATCCAAAGCATCATTTGGTTAGTCTGTCTTTGCCTAGGGTCTGAAGTTGGGTTCGTTGTCATTTTTTGCTGAATGAACATAGATACTCCTACCAAAACAGGCAATAAATAGTTCCATGGAAAATAAGCGCTAGAAACTAAGTCGACTAGCAAAATTCCAAGAAATTCACTATCAAAAGGAACTACTGAAATAGCAGGATTCCAAGAGTAGAATAATGTAGATAATTTCGCCATTCCTTCGGGAGTAGAAGGCATAGTTTGAACTATCGCACGATATAAACCTATCCATAATGGCATTTGAATTATCATCGGACCTAGACATCCAATAGGGCTTACTCCAGCTTCTTTATATAGGGACATGGTCTCAGATGACATTTTTCTTCGTGCATCACCTGATTTGCCTTTATACTTCTCTTGAATAGCCTTCATTTTCGGCTGTATTGATTGTAATTTTTTCATCTGACTTGTCTGCCTAATAGTTAGAGGGATCATTAATATTCGAATAAAAATTGTAAAAACGATTATACTTAGTCCAAAATTCGAAAATAATAAATAATAAAGTGCCGCCAAACTATTAATCATTGGCCTCATTATTATTTCTAACCATAAAGTTCCTAAAAATTCCATCTAGATACTCCAAAACCAATAAAAATTTAAAATTCTAATCATCACAGAACCCCCCAGAATTTAAATCAACACAACCCTCAAGATTAGTAGAAATAGTCGAAAACCACTTAAATTCATTATTATTGGTTTGCAAATAAATTCTGTCGTCATGATATATAGGACTTGAAACAACTGAGTCTTCAGTAATAAATATTCCAAGCTCTCTGCCATCTAACACAGAAATTATATAAACATTTTTCTCTGAAGACGGAATAGCTAGAGAACGCTCTGTGACAGTTCCCCTGCTACGATTAAATAGAACAGGGCTAGAAACTATTTGACCATCTGGAATTTTAGTTTTCCAAATTGTTTCACCACTATCAACCTTCAGTGAATATATATCTCCTGCCAAAGAAAAAACAAATAAACTTTCATCTTCAATGATTGCTGGAGTTCCAATCCAAGAATCTAATTTTTTTTCCCATTCTCCCAATGAGGAGTCTAATCCAGTAACAGAATTTCTTTTGTTGTTAGAAATATTTAATCTATAAAATGTATTCGAGAAATCTCCAAAATATATATAATCACCCTTTATGTATAGAGAAGTGTAAATTGCGCCTTTGGAATCAAAAGTCCAAAGAATTCTATCGTCGGGATTTATATAGTTTTCATCAGATGACAAATCTATAGCGTATAAGTGTCCGGACATTGTCGGAACATAAGCGATCGATTCGTTTATGAGCACACCTCCCCAAGATGCCCCAGATAGGGGAAGTCTCCAAGATTCATACAAGTAGTTATCATCTAAAATAAATTCAAATAAATAACCTGGACCAGAATTATTTGTATCGGATATTGAGGAAGTAGAAACATATATCTTATCATTATCAAGTTTAGCTATAGGCCCAATTAATTTTGTCTTTAATTGATATCCATCCTCTCCCCATAATAATAAACCCGAATTTTTATTTATTTTATAAATCTGACCTTCACAATCATCGCCTCTACAAGAATATGCTGTTCCAATAAGACCATTGCCAAGGGATATAGGGCTTGAGTATGTAGAACCTACGCTAACATTATTTTTATAACCCCAGTTTCTATTAACACTATTTGTGTTTATATCAAATTGAACGAACTCACCTTTTTTAGTTGGTATAATAATTTTTTCATCATCTAGTAAGGGATCTGCCCAGCCTCCTTGAGGAGAAAGATCATTCATACAACCCGAAAAAAATATCGTAAATAAAATAACTAATAAAATTGATAATTTAGTTTTATTTATCATTTTAAATTTTTCTCCTGAATCTCTACAGGGTCAAATATAACTTTATTCGATGGACGGCACTTTAAAATTCTAACTACACTCATATAAATCCCCTTAGTTATCCCAAATTCAGAAAAAGCCTGGTAAGAGTATTCAGAACAAGTAGGATAGTACCTGCATTGACTAGGTAAGTATGGTGAAATTGAAAGCTTATAAAACTTCCAAACTAATTTTATTATTCTATTTTTCATTAACGTCTTCGGAATTTATAACATTTTTGGGAATAATAGATAAGAAATGTAAAGAATCTATAAAAGTTTTTCTAAATAATTTAAAGTCTGTTACTAATGATTCTCTCTTTGGTATAACTACTATGTCCCAACCTTTTTTTTATTCTCTATACATATAAATAAATTTCTTAATCTTCTCTTTAATAAATTTCTTTCGTGTGCACTACCAACTGACTTAGGAACAGACAAACCTAACCTAGTAATTCCCAATGTATTAGTTTTGGCGGATACATCTAATAACGGACTAATATACCAAGTACCTGACCTATAAACTTCTCTATATTCCTGAGTATTAGTAATACGATATTTTCGAGAAAAGTCCAAATTAACTATACTGTTAAACGCAGTCTGCCTTTACCTCTGCGCCTAGCTAAAACAGAACGACCATTCTTTGAACTCATTCTTGATCGAAATCCATGAACTCTCATTCTTCTTCTATTTTTAGGCTGATATGTACGTTTAGGCATAATTTCAAAAAAGTTATTTTATTTGTTTAATAATTATTTTATTTGTTTAATAATTTTAATAGCCTAAATAACCTAATGTCAATGGAAAAAATAACTAGTTGATTTGTCTTAAAGGAATTTCAGAATTATCATTAAAGGTGGTTTAAGTTTAAATATCTAGTGGGAAAAATTAATTATGAGCGAAGAAATCACAAAAAATGTAGAATCTAAAGATGAAATTTCAATAAGTATAAATGATGCATTTCAAGAGTATGTCAAACAATTACCAAAAAAAAATAAGAGAAACGCTCAATCAGACGTTGCAAAATTTGTTAGATGGATTGGCGGAGAAAGGCTCACATCTTCTATAGCTCCTTCTGAAATTGGTGAATATAATGAAAATTTTGGGCCAAAAAATACTTCTAGAGATCTTAGCGATAGAATCACTTCTACTAAAGAATTCTTAATTTTTATAAAAAAGAAAGAATATGTAGATTTAAATCTAGCAACACACTTAAGGTTGCGTAAATCTAAAGTTGCTTCCAAGGGGAAATCTATGATTTCTAGCCCAACTATTAGACTAACACAGAGTGGATATAATGAGATGAATAAGCAACTAGCAGCACTTCAGAAAGAAAGAATTAAACTAACTTCTGAAATTCAAAAAGCAGCAGCAGATGGTGACGTGAGAGAGAACGCTCCACTTGAAGCAGCAAGGGAAAGTCAGGGTATGACAATAGGAAAAATCAAAGAAATTGAAGCGACTCTAAAAGCAGCGGTAGTTATAGATGGTTCAAAGAGTAATACTAGTATTGTCCAAATAGGCTCTAAACTTGAATTAACAGAAAAGTCTACGAAAAATTCCGGTAAATATCAACTAGTAGAGGCCAATGAAGCAAATCCTCTAGACGGAAAAATTTCAACGGTATCACCACTTGGATCTGCAGTTCTTGGTCAAAATGTCGGAGAAGAGGTAAATGTTACTACTCCTAGAGGTAATCAAGTATATATAATTAGTAAAATATTATAAATTTATAAAACATTAGTAATTGGAAATTTAATGGTAACTTTTTCACACTGGATAATTTTTAATATTGTACTTATAATCGCATTAATAATTGATTTGTGGTACTCTCGTCATACAAAAGAAGTATCAATGAAAGAGGCTGCTTACAGAACACTTTTTTGGACTGGAGTAGCTGCAGCGATTGGTGCCTGGATATTCATAGATATTGGTTCAACAAGATTAGGTATTGAGTACACCACAGCATACGTGGCAGAAAGAGCATTAAGTCTTGATAATTTATTTGTTTTTATAGTCATATTTAAGTATTTTAAACTCCCTAAAAAATTCGAAGCAAAAGGGCTTTTATACGGGATACTTGGAGCTCTTATTTTTAGAGCATTATTCATAACAATAGGTGTTGCTGCTATAAATACCTTTTCATGGTTTTTACTTATATTAGGTGGTTTCTTGATATACACTGCTTATAAATTAGCTTTCGCTGGTGACCATGAAGTTGACCCGTCAAATAACCTTGCGGTTAAGGCTTTCAAAAAAATAATGCCCGTAACTAAGGAATATCATGGAACCAAATTTTTTACTAAAATAAAAAATGTCCGATATGCTACACCTTTTTTAATGGTTGTAATAGTACTTGAAACATCCGATATAATTTTTGCAATTGACTCTATTCCTACTGTTTTTGGAATTACTGATGACCCATTTATTGTATGGAGCTCTAACACTATGGCTATACTCGGTATGAGACCTTTATATTTCCTACTTGCTGGCATGGTAAATATCTTCAGATATCTTCAATATGGATTGGCTTTAATTTTAGGTTTTATAGGGCTCAAAATGATTGTCGAATATTTATTTCATGGTTTTCATATAATTAGCGAATTAGGAGATGTATACCTTTCCTTAGCCATAATAATTTCTATTATAATGGGTAGTATATTATTTTCATTTATTAAAGATGAAAAAAAACCATAAAGATTAGAAAATAATGGTTAGTACATTAAATAGAAAAATTAATTCATCCTATACTGATCTAGAAAATGAGCTCAAAAAAAATATTTCAGGAGAAGTAAGGTTTGATGCTATCACTAGACAGATGTATTCGACAGATGCATCTATTTATTCTATGGAACCTATAGGAGTTGTATTACCGCATTCCAAAGAAGATGTTTCAAACATAATTAAAATAGCATATAAAAATAATGTCAGTATACTTCCTAGAGGTGGAGGAACAGGGCTCTCAGGACAAACTGTTAATCATTCAATAGTTATAGATTTTTCAAAATATTTACATAATATTATTGAAGTAAACCCAGAAGAAAAGTGGGTTAAGACTCAACCTGGTATTACAATCGATCAACTTAATAGCCAAATCAGAAATCACAATCTTTTTTTCACTCCAGATCCAAGTACTACATCTAGGGCTAATGTCGGAGGTGCGTTAGGAAATAATTCATGTGGAGCACATTCTGTGGTCTACGGAAAAACAGTTGATCAAATTATTGATATGGAAGTGGTCCTGTCAGATGGATCTGTTGCTGATTTTAGAGAATTAGACTTAGAGGAAGTAATTATCAAATCTAAATCAAACTCCTTCGAAGGTAATATATATAAAAACTTAATTGAAATTGCAAAAAATTCTTCCCCTGAGGTTGAAAAAAGATTTTCGAAAATTCTCAGAAGAGTTGGAGGTTATAATTTAGACCTCATACAAAAAACAAACAAACTAAATTTATCAAAATTAATGGTTGGTTCTGAGGGTACACTTGCAGCAATTACAAATGCAAAAGTAAAACTAGAAGAAATACCAAAATTCAAAGCCTTATCAATACTTCATTTCAAAGATATTAATTCAGCTATGGAAGCTACTGTCGCTACACTAGAAGAAAATCCAGCTGCAGTAGAACACATAGGTGAAATGATAATACGCCAAGCCAGAGAATCGTTAGGATTTTCTAGAAACTTAACTTTTTTAGAAGGTGAACCCTCAGATATTTTAGTTGTTGAAATGACTGGTAACTCAGAAAAAGAAGTTGAAGATAAACTAAATAAATTAGATACAAGAATGTCAAAAAATGGTAAGCCATATGCTGCGACTAAACTATTTACTAAATCTGAACAAAATCAAGTTTGGGGAATGCGACAAGCTGGTTTAGGTCTTCTTATGAATATACCGGGCGATGCAAAACCCGCTGCATTTGTAGAAGATACTGCTGTATCACCTGAGAAACTACCAGAGTATGTAAAAAGATTCGATGAGATTGTTCGCTCTAATAATACTGAGGCAGGCTATTACGGTCATGCATCTGTTGGATGCTTACATATTAGACCCATTGTTAACTTAAAGGATAAAGAAGGAATAAAAACAATGGAAAAAATTTCTGACGAAGTTTCCGATTTAGTTTTAGAGTTTGGAGGATCTCTGAGTGGAGAGCATGGAGATGGAATTGTTAGAGGAGCTTGGGCAGAAAAAATGTTTGGAAAAGATTTAGTAAATCACTTCAGAGAAGTGAAATCAACTTTTGACCCTAAGGGAATAATGAATCCTAAAAAAATATTTGACACTACTCCCTTAACCGAAAATTTAAGATATGGAGAAGAATATAAAACAATAGATATGCAAACAAAATACGATTGGAGTTCTGATGGTGGATTTTCTTCTGCGATAGAAAATTGTACAGGAGTAGGTGCTTGCAGAAAACTAAAAGCTGGATCAATGTGTCCTTCATATCAAGCTACTAGAGAAGAAATGCATTCAACCAGAGGAAGAGCTAACGTACTTAGAAGTGTTATTACTGGCAAGCTTCCATTTGAAAAATTTCACTCAAAAGAGCTTTTTAAAGTACTTAGCTTATGTGTTGAATGTAAGTCATGCAAATCTGAATGCCCTTCTAATGTTGATATGGCAAAAATTAAATCCGAATTTTTATACAATTACAATAAAAAAAATGGTACTCCTTTAGCATCAAGAATCATAGGTAATATACATCTATTAAATTCTTTGGGTTCAAAATTTTCATTTGTAACCAATCTAATTTTCAAATCATTTTTATTCAGACAAATAAACGAAAAAGTTTTAGGATTTGATAGTAGAAGGCCCTTACCTGCTCTATCAAACTTTACTTTTGAAAAATGGTTTAAGTCTCATAAAACTAAATCTTCTAAATCTAGAGGAAAAGTTATATTATTTCATGATACCTATATGAATTTTAATCATCCTGAATCAGGTGTTGCAGCAACAAAAATATTAGAAAATTTAGGTTATGAAATTGAAATATTAAAAAGAAAATGTTGTGGACGACCAATGATATCCAAAGGTTTATTAGATCAAGCAGCTAAAAATGCTAAATATAATGTTGATCTTTTATACAAATATGTTGAAAAAGGTTACAAAATTATTGGATGCGAATCAAGTTGCATGATGACACTCAAGGATGAATACCCAGATTTACTTAAAAAAAGTGAAAAGTCTGTGAAAGTTTCTAAAAATACATTTATGCTAGAAGAAATAATTGCTCAAACAACAAACGATGGAAAAGAACAGATAAAATGGAATGAAAAATCCTCAAATATAAATATTCAAGTTCATTGTCATCAAAAAGCATTAATAGGAACCAAAGCTACAGAAGTGGCTTTAAACTTACCAAAAAATTTCAATGCAAAAATTATTGACGCTGGATGTTGTGGTATGGCTGGTTCTTTTGGTTTTGAAAAGAAAAATTATGATATTTCTATGAAAATGGCTGAGGATAGATTGTTTCCTGCTCTTAAAAAAAGCGATGAGAGTGACTCGGTAGTAATTACTGGAGTTTCATGCAAACAACAAATTATTGATGGTACGTCTAGAAATGCGAAATTCCTTTCAGAGGTATTAGCAGAAGCCATAGATGACTAGCCTAATTTAAAAAAATTTCTCTTAACCTTTCGCCAATTATTATTTCTTCCCCATCTTGGACGTTAACCATAATGAGACTTATTTCATTAATATTAGGTTGTGTTGAAACAAAAATATTAGGTTTACCATTTTCTAACTCAAATAAAATTTCATCTAATTGAGGACCTTTATAATTATCAGCAAATCTTATTACAACAGTAGGGCCTTGTCTAGTTTCTTCATCATCTTCAATTGTAACGATTATACCTTCTATATTTTTAATTGAATTTTTAATATTTTGAGACTTATCTAACCAATCATTCCATTCTTTTGATTCATCTGAGTCTATGAACATTTGTAGCGCCGTTACTAATCCAACTATATTTTCCTTAGATACTTTCATAGGCCTTCCTATTCCAGCAAGTTCTGAATGAAGATTAAGGGAATTCATAAAGGCTGCTTCAACTAATTCTTTTTTACCTGCTAAAAAACCTGTCGACTGTGGACCTTGAATTCCTTTTCCACCACTAAAAGCAACTAAATCTACACCCATATCAATAAATTTTGACAAGTTAGATCTAGGTGGTAGTTCTGCTGCAGCATCCATTATTATAGGAACTTCTTTTTCATGTGCTATATCTATGGTTTTACTTAAACCTAAACCTCTACTTAGCCAAGGAGCTAAAACATAAGCGACACAAGCAGTTTTATTTGAAATTAGTAATTTTAATTCTTCTTCTGATGAAAATTCAATAATTTCTGCACCAGGCATCGTGAATGATTTTTCATATCTATTTCGTTGTTTTGAATGTAACAAGACTTGATTTTTTTCGAAATCAGAACTTGGAAGAAGATCTATTTTGTTTTCATCTTTTCCAGTCATACAAGCAGAAACCATAAGTACTTGGGCAGCAGCACAGCCTGATGTTATTAAACCTTTTTCCGCATTACAAATTTTCGCAATAAAATCTCCGGCAGACTTGTTTAATTTAATCATATCTACAAATACTGAAGATGCTTCATTCATAGCTGATAAAACTTCTGGCTTCATCAGTGAACCACCTAAAACTGTAACCCAACTCTGTGCATTAATTACAGGTTCAATACCTAATTTTTTATAAACATCTGGTGAATTCATATGTGCCTAATCTATTATATTTAAGATTTTATTGAAAAATTATTCTACTAAAAAAATTAATTAGTAGATAGTACTCTTTCTCGTAATTGACCGCATCCAGCATTTATATCAATACCTTTTTCTACTCGTATTGTAGATGGAATGCCAAATCGTTTTAATACTCCTTGAAATAATCTATTAGCATTATCATCTGTTCTACCATATACACCGTTGGTCGTAGGATTTACAGGAATTAGGTTTACATGACAATGTAAACCATTTAATAATTTTCCAAGTTTTTCAGCATTAGAAAGTGAATCATTCTGGTCTTCTAATAAAATATACTCAAAAAAAATCCTTCTATTTGTTTGTTCAACATAATAGTGACATACATCTATAAGTTCTTCAATGGGGAACCTTTTATTAACAGGCATAGTTTCGGATCTTGTTTTGTTATCTGGTGCGTGCAAAGAAATTGCTAAATTTATTTGTAATTTTTCCTTTGATAGTTTTTTTATTTGAGGTACTAATCCTACTGTAGAAATAGTTATGTGGCGAGAGCCAATATTTATACCTGAATTATCAATAACATTTTTTACAGACTTAATCGTATTTTTATAATTAGCCAAAGGTTCTCCCATACCCATATAAACTATGTTTGTTATTCCTTGGATTTCTCCTTTTTTTCTTTTTCCCTGCTCTACTTCTAAAAGATCTTCTTTTAAAGCAATTTTTTGAAGTTGCAAAACCTGTTCAATGATTTCTCCAGATGTGAGGTTTCTTCTAAAACCTTGCTGACCAGTAGCACAAAAAGTACAACCTAAAGCACACCCTGCCTGTGTAGAAATACATGCCGTTTTTCTACCTTTTTTACCATAATCTGAAGTATACCTCATAAGCACACTTTCGATCAGCTCTCCATCATTTAAGCCAAACAAAAGTTTGGTAGTAGAAGAATCGATAGAATTTATGTGAATTTTTTTTTCTAATGTACCTATTCTAAATTTTGTTGATAAAAAGTTTCTAAAGTTTTTTGATAATGTTGTAATCTCTGAAAAATCTAAGTTGCATTCTTTGTATATAGATCTCCATAGTTGTTCAGCTCTGTAAGGTTTTTCACCTGATTCAGCTACTATTTTGTTCAGATCTTCTTTTTCTAGGTCTAGTATAGAAGGATTATTTAATTTTTCTGTCAACTGTAAATTTTCCATAACTTATATGTTATGATAAAGTCTACATATGTAGCAAGAAACAATTTGATACCAGTTTTAATAGAAATTTAATTTTTTATATGTATATTTATATATATATTAATTATTCAAATAATAATTTAAGCGAGCGAAAATTAATGCAAAAAATTGATAATCAAGCAATAACATCATTAGGAAGTAATGAAAATATAATTAAATTTGACGACTCAAGCAATATTCTTGAATGTAAAAACCTTTCTGTAACTTATGGTGAAACAATTGCAATTGAAAATGTAAGTATGGGGATACCAAAAAATAGCATTGTGTCATTAATTGGGCCTTCTGGTTGCGGGAAAAGCACCCTTTTGAGATGTTTCAATCGAATGAATGACCTTATACCTCAAGCTAAAGTAAAAGGCAGTGTAAAGTTTTTTCAAAATGAAATTTATTCTGACAATATAGATCCAACTGAAATAAGATTTAGGATAGGTATGGTTTTTCAAAGGCCAAATCCTTTCCCTAAAAGTATCTATGAAAATATAGCCTTTGGACCTAAAATTAATGGAATAACAGATAATCTTGACGAAGTAGTTGAAAACTCATTAAGAAGAGCAGCAGTTTGGGATGAGGTAAAAGATAGGCTTAATGAAAGTGCATTAAGTGTTTCTGGTGGACAGCAACAAAGAATATGTATAGCTAGAGCCTTAGCAGTTAACCCTGAAGTAGTTCTCATGGATGAACCAGCCTCAGCGCTTGACCCAATATCAACACAATCTATAGAAGATTTGATAGTAGATTTATCATCTGAAGTTACTATTCTTATTGTCACACATAACATGCAACAGGCTACTAGAATTTCTGATTATGCTGCTTTTATGCTTGCAGGAGAAGAAAGGATTGGAAGACTTATAGAATATGGTACAAATGAACAAGTATTTGGAAATCCTAAGGATAATAGAACAGAAGCATATGTAACTGGAAGGATAGGATGAGTATGGATGAAAACAATGACTTAAACGTTGCTCGTCAAGGTTTTGAGGGAAGTTTAAACAAATTACAATCAGATATTTTGCTTTTAGGAGACTTAGTAATACAAGCAATCAACAAATCTATAAATTCCTTAAAAACTAGAAATATCGAACAATCTCAAGAAGTTATAAAAGATGATGATAATATTGATGAGTTAGAAACACAGATACAAGTATTATGTGTGGAGTTAATAAGAAAAGAAGCTCCACTAGCCTCAGACCTCAGAAGAATCGTCTCTGCACTACAGATAGTAGATGAACTTGAAAGAATTGGTGACTATGCTGAAGGCATAGCCAAAATTAGCGTGACAATGGGAAAATTAGTTCCGATAAATGAGTTAGTACTTATACCAAAAATGGCAGAAAATTCTGTAAACATGTTATCAAGGTCTTTAGAATCTTATACCTTAAGAGATTTTTCATTATGTAGCTCTATACTTGATGAGTTAAGGACCAAGGATAAAGAAATTAATTTAATGCATAAGCAAGTTCAAAAAGAATTGTTAAATACAATTAAGTCTGAATCAGCCGAGGGTGGTGAACAAGCTACATATTTAATGTGGGCTGCTCATAATCTAGAAAGAATAGCAGATCGATCAAAAAATATTGCAGAGAGATCTCTTTTTCAAGTAACTGGAGAAATAAACTAAGATATTATTGGTGGTAATGGTATTCTAGGCTTAATTATCATTTTGGTAATATTCTCAGTATTAATAAATTTATAATTTGTGCTTTGCTTACTAGCATTATTCTTATTAATTCGACGAATTGTTCTAGTACTAAGATTAAACATATTCGAAATTTCTGTTAGTGAAAATCCCTCTTTGATTCTCAAATTGATTTCTTGATTTCTATGAATAATTTTATATTTTTTATCATCATATTTGCATAAAACTAATTTACAATTAAGACATGATGGAGAAATATCACAACCCCCATCAACATAATTATGATTATCAGGAAGAGAGTGCAAACGACTAACAGGATAATATTTTTGTTTTTTTTGTAACATATACTTTTATTATAGAACAAACGTTCTAATTATTTCAAGTTTTTTTTAAATTTTAAATAATAATCTCTTCTTCTAATATTCATATTTACATGCTAGACTAAATCTAAAGATTTATTATGCTAAATACACGGAGAATTTTTGATGAAAAGTAGAGCTGCTATTCATTTTGAATATAAGAAAAAATTAATTATTGATGAAATCAATATCCCAAGTCCAAGTGACGAACAAGTAATTGTAAAACTATTCTCCAGTGGAGTGTGCCATTCTCAATTACATCAAATGCATAATATTGAAACGCAGACACCTACTTTATTAGGCCATGAAGGATTCGGAATAGTAACTCACGTCGGCAAATCAATTACACATCTCAAAGAAGGAGATGCAGCAATTGTAACTTGGGTTCCAAGAGAGCCCATTAATGGTAGATGGTTTCCACCTCCAGGAGGAGCTACGTGGAATGGTCAAAGACTTGGTGGTGCTACTGCAACTTGGTCTGAAGATGTTATCGTATGGGGGGGATATGTAGTCAAAGTAAGGGATGATGCACCTAGAGATGTCACATCAATAGTTGGATGTGCAGTTTTAACTGGCGCTGGAGCAGTGATGCATACAGCAAAGGTCAGGCCGGAGGAATCAGTAGCAGTTTTCGGAGTTGGAGGTGTTGGAATTTCTGCTATTCAAATGGCTTCTATATTAGGAGCATATCCAATCATTGCAGTAGATTTAGATGACTCCAAATTAGATTTTGCTAAGCAATTTGGAGCAAGCCATACTGTAAATGCAAAAAAAGATAATCCAGTAGAAAAAATAATTGAAATTACTAATGGCGGAGCAGACTACTGTTTTGATGCGATAGGCTTAAAAATTACTAATGAACAAATTCTTCCTGCAACACGAGGAGGAGGGTCAGGTGCTGACAATATAGGAGGAATGGCCGTATTAATAGGAATGCCTGGAAAAGAAATGACAGTTGATCCTGGACATTTCATGTATCACCAAAGACAATATAGAGGGTCATTGGGTGCTACTTATCCAGAAAAAGATTTCAACATGTACCTAAGACTAAATCAAGAAGGTAAATTTCCTTTGAGTAAATTAGTAACAAAAAGATATAAATTAGATGAAATCAATATCGCATGTGATGATTTAGGAAATGGAAAAATTTATGGTAGAGCAATATTAGAATACTAGATTAGGTATTTTTCGTTAATTTCTTTTTGATAAATATCTTCTTTTTCTGAAATAACATCTTCAAGTTTTATTACATTACCCTTAATACCAGATTCTATAAGACCATAAGCCAAGCCTAGTGCTTTGATTCCTTCATCATAACCTACTTCCGGTTTTTTATTTTTAATAATAGATCTATAGAAATCTATATATTGAAAAGCTAAAATTTTTGCATCAACAAGATGAAAATCAAGATTATAGCTAGACATTTTTTTTGCACCATCCCATATCATAGAAGTATCATCATCTAATTTAAATTCTGGAATTAAGTCAAATAATTTATCGCCTGCAATCTCTCTTCCATTAGAAAAAATAATTCTTGGAGATTTTCCTGATCTGCTGGGAGATCTATATAAAGACCCTTCACTTCCATTTATAGTGCTAACTCCAAGATTATAACCATGAGAAGCATCTGAGAATGAAATTTGACCAATAGTTCCTGAATCAAATTTCAAAACACCAAAAGCTGAATCAATAGCATCTTGTAGTATAATATCCCCTTCTTGGCTATTTTCTTTTCTATGTGAATACATTTTTGAGAGTACAGGCGCAACCTCATTCATATTTCTTAAAATACGTTCTTTTTCAAAAATTGAAACTTGAGCAAAAATGGTTTCTACTGTTCCTAATAAGTATAAAAGCATATCAGCGTTATGCACCCCTGCATCAAGAACATTTCCTCCAGCTTGGAATTTTTTAGAACGCCAGACTGTGCTATGCATAACAGATTTATTTGAACTGGAAAGATTTAAATCCAATGTAAAATAAATTTCACCTATTTTTTTTGAGTCAATTAGTGCTTTTGTTAATCTATTTATAGGATCTCTTCTATAATTCTCTGCAACAGACAAAACCTTATTTGTTTTAATCGCAACATCTTTCATTTTATTTGCAGCTTTAATAGTTATGGCTATCGGTTTTTCTGTAATAACATGAAGTCCATTTTCCATAGCATTGATAGCTATCTCATGATGCATAGGTGTGCTAGTCGCAATATCTATAGCATCTAAATTCTTAAGAGATAAAACTTTATCTATATCAGTTAATACTCGAGGTTTTTTTCCTTCTTTTTCGTAAATATAATCTGCTACAGTTTTTGCAACAGATTCATGAATATCGCACACAGCTACAATATTTAAGTCTGAAAAATATTTTTTAAGTTCCAGATAGCCATTCGCATGCCTTTTTCCCATACCCCCAGCACCAATCAAAGCCATATTAATTGTCATGATTTCCTCTATAAATTTAGCATTTTAACTAATGGTTCTAAATGATTTTTATCACTAGTAAATTTAATACCAAGACCCTTAATTATTTCAACAATCTTGTCGTTAAATGGCGTTGCAACCCCAACTTTTTTACCCATCATAGACACGTATCCATTTAGATAATCAATCTCATTCCTTCTTCCTTTTTTAACATCCTGAGCAAATGAAGGATAACCTAGAGAACCAGCTTTTTTTCCTGATTCTGCCAAAGAGTTTTCCAAATCTTCGACATTTTTTCCATCAGCTGCATCGATTAATGCTTCTGGTGAAACACCGCCAACTGAATATATGTTATGCCCTAGTGCTTTTGCAACTTTTGCAACTTCTGCTCCAAGCTGTATAGCAATTTTTCTAGGATATAACTCAGTTCTAACTTCTGCTGTTCCGTAGCCACTTAAGCCAGCTAAAGCATTAGCCATACAATTAGTAATTAGTTTTGACCACCTTTCACCCCAGAGATCATTTGTTAATTCGGTTTCACCAACAGAATTCATTATTTCTACTAATTTTTTAGCTCTATCTGTTGACGAGCCATCCTGCTCAGCAATCTTAAATGCAGGAGAATTATTATCTGTTCGAATAGCAACACCAGGTTCATATGCTGCAGCTCCTATAGTTATAATACATCCTAAAGACCTCGTAGCCCCAACTATATTCGCCATTCTCTCATCATTGACACCATTTTGAAAATTAACAAAAAAACCTTCATTTTCCTCTATATAGTTTTTCATCATCATAGATACCCACTCAGTATCGTATGATTTAACAGCTATAAAAATCACATCAAAAGCAGTCTCTTCATTTTGCAATTCGCTTATATGTATAGCTTTAGGTTTGGATAAATATTCACCATCTCTTGTTTGTACTATAAGTCCATCTTTTTTTATTTTTTTTACATGCTGATGCCATTGATCAACTAGAGTTATATCATATCCACTTTTTGACAACATTCCACCAACTACGCCTCCAATACCTCCAGCGCCTGCAATAGCTATTTTCATTTTTTTCTCCATATCATTTTATTTTTATTAAGAATTTAGTATACTCGGAATTTAAAATGTCTATCCACTTTTTATTTTTTTTATTTGATATTTAATTCTTCTTTTTCTATTATTTCTATTTTTTTCCACTAAGGCTTCAATGGTTTTCGTACCTTCATCAGTAATTCTTACCCTACCAATTGTTGTTATGTCAGCCAAGCCTTTTTTAGAAAGAAATGCCAGTTTAGCGCTAGCAGTAGTGATATGGATAGTTTTGTACCACTTTGATAACATTATGTAACAAATTTCCATCGCAGACAAAGAATCTGTTGAAGTCGCAAGAACAAATAAAACTCTATCAGTGGCATTATTCAATTTTGAGAAATCTGAAATATTAAATACAGTTCTTCTTGAATCCCATATTGAAATAATCCACTTTTTTTCAGAATCTGACAGTTTTTCCCATAGTAACTTTCTTTTCTCCTCAAGATTATGAGACTGTCCTTTTCTATGAGGAATATATGATAATGTTATTTGGTGATTTACTATTGTCATATCTAAAGTATAAAAAATAATTTAAAATAAATCTAAAACTAAATTAAACAACTTGATAGATTTATGAGTATAAATAAAAAAATAATAGCAGTGGATATAGGTGGTACTAATATTAGAGTTGCTATAACAAATTCTGATGGAGAAATTTTTAAGAAAATATCTTTTCAGACTAATGGTAACAAAGACATATCAATTGCTACTGAAAATTTAATATCAATAGTCCAAGATATTATAAAAAAAAATAAGATCCTGGGTGTTGGTGTATCCTCCGCGGGTCCAATTGATCCTTATACCGGAATATATAACCATTCACCAAACCTTAGTTCTTGGCATGGAAAATCTATGAAAAAAGATCTAGAAGAAGCAACGAAGCTTCCAGTTTTTTTTGGTCATGATTGTACCCTAGCCGCACTTGCAGAAGTTACCTATGGAGAATTTAAAAATTCAGAAAATTTAATATACGTAACTATAAGTACTGGCATTGGAGGTGGAATCATAATGAATAAAAATATGGTGACAGGAAATAAAGGATCAATAGAAATTGGTCATATGATAGTAAATCCTGGTGGAGAAAAATGTAATATAGGTTGCATTGGATGCTTAGAAGGATGTGCCTCTGGTCCTGCTATAGTAAAACTTACCTCAAAACTTTACGAAGAATATCCTGATGAAGATATTCTAAAGAAAATGACAAACTTTGACAAAATAAACTTAACTACAAAAAAGATATTTGATGCAGATATAAAGGGGAGTATGTTGAGTAGAAAAATTGTAAAAAGTACATTAAATCATATTTCTACTGGAATAATAAATTTACTAAATATCTTCGATCCAGAAGTAATTGTTTTAGGAGGTGGAGTTATAAAGAGCATTAGTCGTTATTTACCAGAATTACAAAGTATGTCTAATACAATGGCATTACCCGGACATAGAAAAACACCTATAAAAATTACATCATTAGGAGAAGATGTTTGTCTTTTAGGAGCAAGTGTTTTAGTTGCAAAAGAGATAATTTAATTATCTTCATCATAATCAAATAAATCTTCCGGTAGCAAATCTATATCGAATGGGTCACCTCTATCTAATCCGAGTTCCTCTGCTTCTTCAGTTATACCCGTTCCAAAATCATTACTTTCACTAAAGGTTGTATTGATTTCATCAAAATTGATTTCTAGTGGGTCGTAACCTTCTAAGTCTATTCCTGGTTGAATATCCGAAGAGCCATATAAATTTTGTGCCATCTCTGGAGTAACTACAAGATCCAAGTTTTGCTCTTCTTTAATAATTTGAATAGATAATTTTGATTGTTCAACAACCAAAGGCTCTGGGCTAAGTAAAGATTTTTCTAAAAGATTCAAGGCCTTATCACCACCAATATTTTGTATGGAAGTGATAGTGGATAGTTGAACATTCAAATCTTCATCTTCTAGCAATTTTTCTAGATGAAATAATTCATTTTCTGTACCAATGATTCCTAAGGATTTAGATGCTTCACATCTTATTTTTGGTTCTTCGTGACTTAAATCTTTTATAACATAATTTGTCCATTTTATATCACCAGATAAACCCATAGAAACAATAGATGATTTTTTTGAGTAAAAATCTTCAGAATTCCATGCATATAAAATATATTCATCTATACTTTCATGATTAAATATTGATATAGATTCAAGGGCATTCATTCTTAAACTAATAGGTTCATTAACATTAGAAATTATTCTAAATAAAGAATTAAAAATAAGTGTGGAGTCACTATTAATTAATTTTTTTTCGAAAGCCATAAAAGAAAAACCAATCAATACTTTAGCAGCTTGATTTCTCAATTCTAATGATTTCTCCTCAAGCATTATTTCAACAAAAATATTTATTAGTTTTCTATCTTCAGATTCACTTAGCCCTTTCATACAGGAAATCTTGATAATATCATTTGGGTAACTAAGAAATTTCTTAAATATTGATTCGTATTCTAAGTATGATTCTTGCTGATTAATCTGAACTAATTTATTAATTATTTCTAATATTTCAGTTAAAGAACACTTAGAAATATATTCAAAAAAATTTGAAGCTTCATCATCATTCAGGTTTGAAAGACTTACTAAATCTTTATAATTTATTTCTTTGACATTTTTATTTAGTAAATTTTCAAAGGATATATTTTTTGACATAGATTCACTTATTCAATAGGTAATAATATAATTATAGACAAAATAAATAATATTGGCATTATTAAATGATAAATAAAAATTTTGAAAAATCTCTAACAAAAGTCTTTTCCTTGGCTGATTTTGAAAGAAAGGAAAACTCCGTAAAATATAAAGATTTTCATCTTCTAAAAGTTAATAGATTATTAGATTACATAGGTAACCCTCATAAGAATCAAAATTTCATCCATGTCGCAGGAAGTAAAGGTAAAGGAAGTACCTCAAAAATAATCTCAGCCTGCTTAGTCGAAAATAAAATTAAAACTGGCTTATTTATATCTCCATCAATACATAGATTTACGGAAAGAATATCAATAAATGGAGAAAATATAGCAGAAGAAGAATTTGTGAGTTTAGTAGAAGATTTATGGCCATATGTAATAAAAATTAATAACGAAAAAAATTTAGGATCTATAACCGTTTTTGAATTTCTTACCGTTATGTCGTTCGAATATTTCAAAAGAAAAAAAACTGAACTAAATGTTATAGAAGTTGGCTTGGGAGGTAGGTTTGACTCTACGAACGTAATAACTCCAATGATTTCAGTAATCACACCTATCAGCCTAGATCATGTTAGCGTTCTTGGAAAAACAATTTCAAAAATTGCTTACCAAAAAGCTGGAATAATAAAGCAAAAAATTCCAACAGTCATTTCTAAACAAAATATTGAAGCTAAAAAAGTGATTAATATAGAGGCAAAAAAAAATAAATCAAGCATTTATGAGTCTTATAGAGAAATTGAAGTAATAGAAAAAATAGACCTTGGGTTAAAAGGATTAAGATTAAAACTTCACAACAAAATCTTAAAACAATACCATAACACCCAACTAAGTTTACTAGGAGAACATCAAGTTGAAAACCTAAAAACAGCATTTACAGTTTTATCCATAATTAAAAAAACAGGTATAAACATTGACTTAAATACCTCATGCAAAAAAATACAAAATATATCATGGCCTGCAAGAAATCATCTAGTTTCTAAGAACCCATATATTTTTGCAGATGGAGCGCATAATGATCATTCTGCAGAATTATTGTCAAAAAGTATTAATCATTTATTCCCTAAATTAGATAATTTGGTAATAATTTTTGGCTGTAATATTGGACATGAACCTAAGGATATAATTGAAAAGTTCAAGAAATATAATCCAAAAATTATAATTACTCAATCAAGACATCCAAAGTCTTTCGATTTAGAAACAATGAAAAATCTACTAGTTAATAGTAAAATTAAGATATTAGAGTATGCAGAAAATACTAATTTAGCATTAATTCAAGCAAAAGAACTTGTGAAATCAAATGATCTAATATTAGTTACTGGATCTTTATTTATTGCTGCAGAAGTAATTGAAATAGAAGAAAAAATTAAACCTGAAATATACGAAATATAGAAAAATTTTATGAATGAAAATGAAAAAATAGTTGTTACCGGTTTAGGTGTAGTCTCATGCTTAGGAGATAACGTAGAAGATTTTTGGACATCCTTAAAAACTGGTAAATCAGGTATTAATGAAATTAGTTTGGTAAGCCCTGATGGTTTTCCTTGTAAAGTTTCAGGTGAAGTCAAAAACTTTGATCCTACAAAATATATAGATAAAAAAGAATCAAGAAGAATGGGTAGATTTTCGCAACTAGCAGTTGCAGCAGCCAAAAATGCCATAGATGATGCAAACCTAAACATAACTAACGAAAACTCAGACAGAATTGGAGTACTTATTGGAAGTGGTTCAGGCGGATTACCAGAGACAGACCAGCAAGCAGAAGTTAAGGTGAAAAGAGGCGCTTCAAGAATGAGTCCATTCTATATTCCTATGATGTTAGTTAATATGGCCTCAGCAAATATATCTAGAACATTTGGAATAACCGGTTATACTAATACTTGTATTACTGCCTGTGCCGCAAGCACACAAGCAATTGGAGAAGCAACTGAGATTATCAAAAGAGGTGACGCTGACGTAGTTATAACTGGTGGCACGGAAGCTGGTATTTGCGAAATCGGAATGGGTGGATTTAGTACCATGCAAGCATTATCTACCTGGAGTGGAGATCCAAAATTAGCGAGTAAGCCATTCGATATCAAACGTGATGGATTCGTACCTTCTGAAGGTAGTGGAGTACTAATTTTAGAAAGTTATAGTCACGCAAAAAAAAGAAATGCAAAAATTTATGCCGAAATATCAGGCTGGGGAGTATCATCAGATGCTTACCATTTAGTACAACCTCACCCAGAGGGTATAGGAGCAGCAAAAGCAATACAATCGGCATTAAAATCAGCAAGAGTTAATCCTGAAAATATAGATTATATAAATGCTCACGGAACATCTACGCCAATTAATGATAAGGCTGAAACCAACGCCATAAAAAAAGTCTTTAAAGAACTAGCATATAAAATACCAATAAGTTCTACTAAATCAATGATTGGACATAGTTTAGGAGCTTCTGGCTCGCTCGAAGCAATTGCATGTATCAAATCTATCGAAGAAAAGATAATTCATCCAACAATAAACCTAGAAGATCAAGATCCTGAATGCGATCTTAATTATGTTCCAAATAATTCTATAGAAAAAGAGTTAAACGTAGTTTTGTCTAACAGTTTTGGTTTTGGAGGGCAAAACGCATGTTTAGTATTACAAAAATTACAAGATTAATTTTTGTATACTATTACTGAACGATTCTTATTTAATTTTACCTGAACTTTTGAGTCGTCTAAAATATTTTCAACGTTGTTCATTCTTGAGTGAATCACTTCTCCTTTTTCAGATAAAATCTCATACTCATCATACTCACCTCTATACTCTCTAGAAATTATCCTATTCGAAAAATTTTCATTAACTTGATTGCATATGTTTACATCAGAAGGCCTAATTAATACTTTCACTTTTTGATTATCATCAATTTTTTCTAGAGATTTAGCGCTAAATTTTCCGAATGAAGTTGTAACAGAATTATTTTTGTACTCTCCATCAATAAAATCACAAGGACCAACTAACCTTGCAACTTCTGGTGATAAGGGATTATTATAAATATACTCTGGTGTATCTATCTGTAAAATTTTTCTATTGGAAACAACAGCAACTCTATCTGATATAGCTAAAGCTTCTTCCCGATCATGTGTTACTAAGATAGTAGTAGTTTTTGTATTAGTTACTATTTTCTTAATATCTTTTCTTAATTCTCTTGCCAACATTCTATCTAGATTACTAAATGGCTCGTCTAAAAGCAGTGCAATTGGATTGATTGCAACAGCTCTTGCAATGGCTACCCTTTGTTGTTGTCCTCCAGATAATTCATGAACATATTTATCCTCATATCCATGCATACCAACCATAGTTAAAATATTATTTATTATGTCTGTTTTATCATCAATTTTGCTATTCATACCAAACTCAATATTTTTATATACAGTCATATGTGGGAAAAGTGCATAATCTTGAAAAACTACTCCTAAATTTCTATGATTTGGTGGAACATGCAAAAAATTAGATCCAACTAATTGCCCCCCAATTCTCAGATATCCTGATGAAATTTTTTCAAAGCCTGCGATCATTCTAAGGGTGGTTGTTTTTCCAGCACCGCTTTCACCTAATATGCTTATAAATTCTCCATGCTTGACTAGCAAGTCCAGATTTTCAATGGTCGGCACACTATCATTCGGATAAAAATGAGTTACTGTGTCTAAATGAATTACACCAGTATCGTCCGAGCTCATTTCTGATTTTAATTTTCTTTCTTGAGAGTTGGAGAATTTTTTTAGTTTATTGAAAATTAATTTCATTTGATCACTTTTGTATGTTGTATTTTGAACTTTTTAAAGTCATGAATGCCATTGGAATCCCCGCAATAAAAATAAGAATAAGAGAAGCTCCACCAGTTCTAGTGAAGAATGCTTCAGTCGCAGCTCCCCATATTGTTGTTGAAAGAGTATCGTATCCTATCGGAGACAATATAAGTGTAGCAGGAAGTTCTTTTAATGTAAGTAGAAAAACAATTATTCCACCAGATAGAATACCAGGCATAATTAATGGCAGGGTAACCTTTAATATCACCTTGATTGGTGTTTTACCTAAAGAATAAGCCGCATCTTCTAACCTTGGATTAACTTGTAATACTGATGCTCTAATTGATCCAATACAGGCTGGTATAAATAAAACAATATATGAAAAAATTAATAACCACATTGACTGATATAAAGGGAAGAATATATTTATACTTAAAAATACTAATGATAATGCTACAACTATACCCGGAAGCCCGAAACCGATATAAGAAGCAAATTCGATAAAACTATTTAGTTTATGCTTATATCTAGTGATCAAAATTGATACTGGTAGAGCAGTTAATACAGTAAAAAAACTAGCTAAAAGAGCAACATATAATGAATTTATAACAGGATTTAGTAGAGGAAGAAGATCATTTCCATTAATTAGCCCTCTAATCAACCAATAAAATAGTACTCCGATAGGTGTTATCAATGAAAGTAAAATAATCAGGAATAACAACAAGACTAATGGCCATCTTAGAATACCTGTCTCTAATGGTTTGGAAATTTTTTCAACGCCAGATGTACTTCTGTGAAAAACCCCTTTACCTCTTGTAAAGTATTCAATAAAAATAAAAAATAATGCAAAGAAAACCAATAATAAAGACAATATTGAAGGAAGAGATCTATTAATAGAAGCATCATATAAAGTCATAATATTTACAGTGAAAGTATTATACCTGAGTAGAGCCATGCCACCATAATCACTCAATGTGTATAGAGCTACCAAGAGCGTGCCTGATGCAATTGCTGGTCTAAGCAATGGAATAGTTATTAAGAAAAAAGTCTTAAAAGACCCATACCCTAGTGATCTTGAAGCTTCTATTAATTGCGGATCAAGTCTTCTTAAAGCCCCTCTAACAATCAAGAAAACATATGGATAAGTCATAATGACAAGTACAAATGTAGCTCCTGGAAGGCCATAAATTTCTGGCAATCTATCAACTCCAAATATAGACAAAAATTTCTGTAACTGTCCTCGAGGGGAATATAACTCTACCACAGTTGTAGCCAGAATAAAGCTTGGTATAACTAAGGGCAAAATCAATCCTAAAGTAAGAGCTTTTTTGAATGGAATATCTGTTTTCTCCACTATCCAAGCAGAAAATACAGCAACAATACAAGAAAGCACGGAAACTAGAACAATTATTGAAATAGTACGAAAAAAAACTAAAAATACATTTTTAGTAAGTATAATACTTACCAACTTACCTTCAGAAATTTCAAAAGATCTAAAAAGTAAATATAGAGCTGGAGTTATACACAAAAAAGCTATACTTAAAGCTAGTATAATTAAAAAAGATGGAGGTTTACTTTTACTAGATAATATGTTTTTCTTAAAATTATTTTGATTCATGAAATTAAATTTTACTAAATTCATTACCAAAATTATACAGAATGATAAATATAAAAAATAATAAAGTAATTTATTTGATTATTTTCTTGATGATAATAGTAATATCATTACTAATTTATGATGATGACAAACAATCTACTGATAATTTTATCCCCACAGCAATTCCAACAATCACACCTGAACCAAAAATAAACCCTACATCAAACTTCGAAGAAAAACCAACTGTTATTCCAACAGTAATAGCAACTCCAACTATCGTAAAAATACAACCAACTCCAATACCGCCTAGATCTTATGTTGAAGAAATGGGAAGATTGATTTATGAAAAAGGTATAAGTGCTGAAACTTTATTTCTCAAGTCAGTATCTATAAATGAATGGGAAGATGAATCACTTGGATGTCCAAAATTAGGTGAGTACTATTCCGATAAAAATAAGCCTTATAAAGGATATAAATATATCCTCAGCGACGGAGAAAGCGAATGGGAATATCATACAAATTTAAATGATTCATACACAATAAGGTGTAATGAAATTACTGTAAATGATCCTGAATTAATTAATATAAATTCAGAATTAGACTTAAGTGAAACTAAAGAAATAAAATTATATCGATGGAATTTTGATGATAATGAATTTTTTTTCCTAGAATCATTAAGGGAAGAAGACTTGTTACAGGTCATTGACATACTAAAAACAGACTTAATTTTGTCTAACATGGAATCATGTCGAAGTTTATTCATGCTTGAATTTCATAAAGGCAATCAAAAAGATCAAATAGAATTTATATGCCCTGAAAACAAAGATGCTTTGTTTGGCAATCAAAAATTTTGGAGTGAAATGAAGGCAATAGCACCAAAAGAATTAGGAAAGATCGTTGGAGCTTATCTAACTGGGCAACCAATCCCAACCTTACCAGAATAATGATAAAATTATTAATAATTGAATAAATGACAGTAACTAACGTAGAAAACATATATCAAGAACTAATTAAAATAGTTAATAATTACCTGCCTGAAAAAGAAATTCTCTCTATAAAAAAAGCTCTAGACTTCGCACATAATTCTCATCAAAATCAAAAAAGAATTTCAGGAGATCCTTTCATAATACACCCTGTATATACTGCTATTCATCTGGCCAACATGAAACTTGACAGTGAAACTATTCAGGCTGCACTACTTCATGATGTTATAGAAGATTGTGGAATATCTCACAAAGAATTATCTAATCAATTCAATAAAAGTATTGCCAATCTAGTTGACGGTGTAACCAAATTAAAAAAATTAGATATGATTTCAACAAACTCTAAAATGGTGAAACAATATATTAAACCAGAAGCATCAAGATCAGCTTCGTTGAGAAAAATGCTTGTAGCAATGGCTGAAGATATCAGAGTCGTATTGATTAAGTTAGCAGATAGACTACATAACATGGAAACTTTGGAGCATTTGTCGCCAACAAAGAGAAAAAGAATTTCTCGCGAAACATTAGATATTTATTCTCCAATAGCTCATAGACTAGGAATGAATGAAATGAAATGGAAACTTGAAGATTTTGCTTTTAGATATCTAAATCCAGATTCGTATAAAGCCACTTCAAGACTAGTAAATAGAAAGAGAATAGAAAGAGAAAAATATACTTCGGCAGCTATAAAATCAATCGAAAAACCCCTTATAGATAATGGAATACAATGCTTTATAGATGGTAGGGTAAAAAATTTATACAGTACGCATAACAAACTACAAAAATATAAAAATCTTGGGAAAAAATTTGATGAAATTTATGATTTAATAGCCCTAAGAGTAATCTGTGACAATGAAAAGGATTGCTACGCAGCATTAGGCATAGTACATTCTAAATGGAGACCTGTTCCGGGCCAATTTGATGATTACATAGCAACTCCAAAAGAAAATATGTACCAAGCACTTCATACCTCAGTTAGAGGGCCGGGAAACTATCCTATAGAAGTTCAAATAAAAACAAAAGAAATGCATATCATTGCTGAAGAAGGAGTTGCTTCACATTGGGTTTATAAAGAAACAAAAGATTCTCAAATAAATATAGATGAATTCGAAAAAAAAATGTCTTGGCTGAGAAGACTTCTTGATTGGCATAATGAAATGTCCGGAGATGAAGAATACCTTAATAATGTAAAAAATGATATTCTAAAAGATCAAGTTTTTGTTTATACTCCCAAAGGCGATGTTAAAGACTTGCCAACTGGTGCAACTTCTCTAGATTTTGCGTATAGAATACATACAGATTTAGGACATGATGCAGTTGCAGCAATAATCAACGGAAAAATATCACCGTTAAATTCTCCGTTATCTAATGGAGATGTAATTGAAATTAAAAAGTCAAAGTCAAATAGAGGCCCCAGTTTAGATTGGCTAAATAAAGATCTAAGGTACTTAATAACAGGAAGCGCCCAAACTAAAGTACGACAGTGGTTTAGAAAGCAAGAAAGAGAAACAAATATCGAACGAGGTAAAGATATCATAAAAAGAGAGATTAAACGACTTGACATAAGAAACTTCTCTAAATTAGAAATAAGCAAAAATTTAGATTTTGAAAATTTTGAAGAATTGTCAGAGGCTGTAGGAATTGGTCAAATATCAATTCAGTCAATAACTGAACTGATAAATCCTATTACTGAAAATAATTTATCAATTTACACTGAGGAAGAAAACAATATATATACAAACAATACAAACATTTTTGTAATGGGAGATAATGACTTTTCTATTGATATATCAAAGTGTTGTAATCCAATTTACGGAGAAGAAATTATTGGTTACCAAACTGATAGTAAAATTGTTATAGTACACAGTGAAACTTGTAGAACAATTACTCAAGACCCGGAAAAATTTATACCCGTCGCTTGGAAGCATGATGAATCTGCATTCCCATCAAGAATAGAGATTCATGCATATGACCGCTTAGGTTTAATAAGAGATATTACAGACATAGTTTCATCTGAAAATATAAACATACATTCGTTAGTTTCGCAAGAACACCCAAAAAATAATATTTCTAATGTCTACTTAACAGTGTACACTACAGGAGTAGAACAATTAAGCAGGCTATTTTCGCGTATTGAAACAATACCTGGAGTAAATAACGTTTTTAGAGTGTATGAAAAATAAATATATATATTAGAAGGAAAATTAATGCCCCCAAAGAAAACTTTACGTTCACAAAAAAATAAAGCAGTTAGAAATAGAGCAGTCAAATCATTTACTAGAAGTAGAGTAAAAAATGCTATAGATGCC
>MDSY01002956.1_pt1 | contig 33723 bp, 30 predicted proteins | sample 811131 | NCBI WGS metagenome assembly MDSY01 (sample SAMN05326643, study PRJNA326480) | marine metagenome | isolation source: seawater | place: Atlantic Ocean: South West | collected 2010 | reverse complement strand
ATAAAAAAGAGTTTAACAGCTACCGCTATTATGACTAGCTCTTCGTCTTTTTTATTAGGGTTGACTTCAGCTGGTATTATGGGGGTTGGAGGTTATTTTATGATGGATTTAGGAAAAGGTCAAATGATGTCTAATGGGGAGTTTATTTCATTCACGCTATATCTTGGTTTTATGATTGCTCCAATTGTTCAGATGAGTAATATTGGCTCTCAAATGACTGAGGCTTTTGCTGGATTAGATAGAACTGAAGAAATAATGAACTTAAACCCTGAAGATGATAAAGCTGAAAGAACAATTATTTTAAAAGAAATAAAAGGAGATATTGAATTTAAGAATGTCTCCTATAGTTATGATGTAGAAAAAGAGATTATTCATAGTCTTAATTTTTCAGCACCAAAAGGAAGTATTACTGCTTTAGTCGGAACATCAGGAGGTGGGAAGTCAACAATTGCTTCTCTTGCTGCTAGTTTTTTAACTCCTGATTCTGGCATCGTAACTATTGATGGCATAGATTTAAGTAAGGTTCAACTTTCAAGTTTTCGTCAAAACCTGGGTGTTGTACTGCAAGATGATTTTTTATTTGAGGGAACTATTAGGGAAAACATTCTTTTCCCTAATCCTGAAGCGACGGAGGAGGATTTATCAAAAGCGGTTAATGCAGGATATGTAAATGAGTTTACTGATAGATTTGAGGAAGGCTTAGATACATTAATTGGAGAAAGAGGAGTAAAGCTGTCAGGAGGTCAGAGACAGAGAATTGCTATTGCAAGAGCTATTTTAGCGAACCCTAAAATTATCATTTTAGATGAAGCCACTTCAAATCTTGACACCGAAAGTGAATCTCTAATTCAAAAAAGTTTGTCTGGTTTGATAGAAGGAAGAACAACCATAGTTATTGCACACAGATTAAGTACAATTAGGAAAGCAACTCAGATTTTAGTTATCGAGAAAGGAGGTGTAGAGGAAAGAGGCACCCATGATGAGTTAATAGTTAAAAAGGGTAGGTATTACGATTTGTTTACTTACCAGAGTAGAATATAATTCATAGTAAAGATCGAGATATAATAAAAAACGCTTGTGAAAAACCAAATTTTATAAGGTGGTATTTGATTATTTAACCACAAAATTTTGAGTAGAAATTACTTTGTTGTCTTGAATTGACAGGTTGTAAATTCCGAACTGGAAATTAGAAATATCAATTTGTGTAATTATATGATTTGAACCGTTAAGTGATTTACTATAAACTAATCTACCTTGCAAATCTCTCAAAACTAATTGGATTTTATCAGAGCCTGAGTAATCAAATTCTATTGTAACTACTGATTTAGCTGGATTGGGGTATAATTGTAAATTAAATACTTGAGATTTCCGATTAATACCTGAGGTTATTTCATCAGAAGAATAAAGATATATTTTGTAGTCTTCAACTTGTCCGTATTCAGGTTCATAACATGCATCGGTTGGAACCGATAAATCCAAGATAGTTCTTAACCTTATGAACTCGTTTATTGTTGCTGTATTAGGGACAATAAATAAGTTCGAATCTGTCACAGAGCCAGCATGATTCCCTTCAAAAATCAATTCTTCTGAAGTAAAGCTTCCGTCATTATTATAATCTATCCACGTCTTCGTTATTCCAGCGTTACTACCTATAGGAGTTAATTTTAATTTGTACGTTGAATCAACCTTTAGAAAGGCAGTAGAGGCGCATTCATTTGTCATGTCTAAATAACCACCATCAACTCTCGCGTAACTACTATTACTGTAAGCTTCTCCTTCAATTTCGTATATATTTAAACCAGCATAAAAGTTACTTAATCCTATGGCTTGGGTTTGTGGAGAACAATTTACAGATTTAGTATTATCACAGGCCACAACTGGTTCACGTAAAGAACGTGATTTTAATAAATTATATCGAGAGTTATTTAAAACTCCTCTCATTCTATCTTTCTGGTCTTGTGTAAACATCACCTGACAGGCTTGGTCAGAATAGTCCATGTAATTTCTTACTACATTACCAAGAGGAATAAAAGTGCAGGAATTAACTTCATTTGTGTCGCAAGAATTACTCGAACTTACTAAATGCGGGTCTGTATCACAACATAAGTCACCTTGTAAGTAACAATCACTATTTAAAGGGCATCCGTTTATGGTTGTATCTTCTGCAGATTGTAAATGCCAAGTATGGTAAAGACCTAAGCCATGACCTAATTCATGAATAATAGTAGTACCAAGATTATTCCAACTATTAACTGTCCCTTGGTCACCCCATGCCGTATTTTGAACAACTGTCCCATCATATGTTGCGGAGGCTCCGGGTAGATATGCAAAGCCCTGCGTTCCATCCCAGCCGTCATTTCCATTAATTTCACTAACTATCCAAATGTTGTAGTATTGGTCTTTAGGCCATTTACTAGCCGCTTTTAAAATAGTTTCGCTAACACCTAAAGATCCTAGACCTACTCCGTCCTCGGAGTATCCGTTTAAATCAGAAGCATCTACTCTTATAATTCCTGTTGTTGATTCACCATTAGGGTCTTGGAGGGCTAATTTAAATTCAATCCCCATATCAATGCTTAGTCCATTGGTATTTCTATAAGCGTTATTTAATTGTTCAATTCCACTTTGAATTTGAGCATCTGAAATGTTATTTCCTGCACCAATTGCCTCGCCCAAATGCATAACATGAATCACTATTGGGACGTTTAAAATCTCTTCTGAATTTCTAAATGTGAATTGATGATTTTGAATATAATTTCTAAGTTGCTTTTCGTTTTTTTGAATCTTCAACCTTATTTCCGGATTATTTTCAAGATATACTTTATTCAAATAATCGGTACCACAACTTTTATTATTCTGAGCTTTTGTGGACAAAGAAAAAATCAAAAAGATCACTAAAAAGCTATTAAAATTCATTTTGTAGAGTTTAATTAGGAGCATTTTACTTTTTTATTATGTAAAATGTTTCACCTTAAAAAGGTTAGACATCTAATTAGACATTTGATTTAGTAAATCAACCTTTTGTACTAATTAATTTTACATGGCCTTTTAATAATTTGTATATTGCGTAAAATAAACGTAATGAATTTCGTCCCACCCAAATACGATAATAAGTCGACTGAGTTTTTTAGGGCATTAAAGGCTAAGACAGATAATTATTTCTCAAAAAAAGGTGTTGAAAGGCAAGGAGGTTTTGGAATGTATTTCAAAACTTTTTTTATGGTATCCGCTTATTTAACACCTTATTTTTTTATAATATTCGGGGAGATTAAAAACCCTTGGATATATACAGGACTTTGGGCAATTATGGGGTTGTTTATGGCTGGTATTGGTTTAAGTATCATGCATGATGCGATTCATGGTTCTTACTCAAAGAATAAAATTGTTAATCTTATTTTGGGAGAGGTTATTAATTTAGTTGGTGGGGCATCCATAAATTGGAAAATTCAACATAATGTTCTTCACCATACTTATACAAATGTTGATGAGTTTGATGAAGATATTGACGGACCGTTTTTTTTAAGGTTTTCACCCAATAAAAAAAGAATTAGGTTACACAAGTTTCAATATTTGTATGCATGGTTTTTTTATTCTTTACTGACTCTTAATTGGGCTTTTTACGCTGATTTCGATTCACTTTTTCGCTATAAAAAGAAAGGTTTGATAAAGTCATCTTCTAAATACTCTTTTGCCTTTCATTTCTCTAAGACCTTAATTCTAAGGTTGGGTTATTTTGCTTACATGATTGTTATCCCAATTTCGTTTACTGATGTTTCCTTTGTAACTGTATTTTTAAATTTTGTCTTAATGCATTTCATTGCCGGATTGATACTTAGTTGTATTTTTCAACCTGCTCACGTAATGGAATGTGCTACTTATTTTGATGCTAAAAGAGGAAAGGAAATTCCTCGAGATTGGGCTAGTCATCAAGTGATGAATACTGTTAATTTTGCAACAAAGAATAAATTATTTACTTGGTTTGTTGGGGGTTTAAATCACCAAGTAGAACATCACTTGTTTCCAAGTATTTGTCATATACATTATACTCAACTAAGTAAAATAGTCAAGGAAACAGCAGAAGAATTTAATTTACCGTATCATAATATTCCAACATTTCGATCGGCATTGTGGACTCATATGAAAATGCTTAAACAGTTAGGAAGAGCATGACTTCTCTGTTTTTTTTAGAAAAAGACTTTACAAGTTATTGTGAATCAAAATAATCTATCTTATTTTTTTCAATCTATGAATCAAAGGGCGTTAATATTCCTTTCAATTTATATTTTAGCGTTATTCTGTCCATTACTAAAGATGGTAGACTTTACTATAAATCAAGAAAGGATTACTGAAGAGTTTTGCGAAAATAAAGATAAACCACAGCTAAAATGTCACGGTAAATGTTATTTAAGTAAAATACTTGCAGAGCAACTAGAGGCAGAAGACAATAGTTTATTACCGGACATTTCTAAAGAAGACCCAATAGATAAAGTTGAGCCTGTGTTTGTCATTTCCCCTAACGATTCTGATTTTTTTCTGACTCCACCACCTTACCTAAAATACGCTAAGTCTGCTTATTTAAAGGTGATTGATAATCCTCCAGAAATTAGTGATTCTAAATATTATTCCTGAAAAATATAAACTTCGAATCAATTATGAAATCGAAGTTATATCAATATTTAATTATACTATATAAAATGAAAAAATTAACGTTATCAATAATAGCTTTGGCTATTGGAATTACCTTCTCTTGCAAGAAAGATGAGGAAACAAGTAATAAAGGACAAGTAAATTTAACTTTTAACCATAAAGTGGGATCAGACGATTTAGAATTTGATTCTTTAAAATATACAACTGCTGTTGGTCATGTTTATGAAGTAAGAAATCTTGAGTACTTTATTAGTAATATTACTTTTAATAGGTCAAATGGAAGCGAATTTGTTATTAAAGGGCCTATTTATATTGACGCCCAAAAATCAATTACTTTAAATCATTCTAATGAAATACCTACTGGTATCTACGAATCTATTGCGGTTACTTTTGGTTTAGATTCTAATATGAACATTACGGATACCCTTACTTCTGTAGATGAGTCTAATATGTCTTGGCCAGAAAATAATGGAGGTGGTTATCATTATATGAAATTTGAAGGAACTTATGATTCTTTAGGTAATAGTGAGGTTAATAAAAGTTATAATTTGCACACTGGAGCTATTATGGGACAGCCTCATGACTTTTCTGTTACCTTTGATAACTCTGCTTTCACATTAAATGAGAGTGGTATAGATCTAGAAGTATCTATGGATTTAAATGAATGGTTTACAAACCCTATTGAATACGATTTTGCAGATTATGGACCTATGATTATGATGAATATGGCCGCGCAAAATGATTTGAAAGCAAATGGCTCATCTGTTCTTTCAATACTAGTTAAATAAATTTACTAATATATACCTGTAAAGACCGTTACGTCTTTGCAGGTTTTTATTATGAAATATATCCTATTATATTTAGTAATTATCTTTACAATTTTTTCCTGTAGGAAAAAGATAGTGATAGATAACGTGATTGACAATCATACTCATACTCATTCTGACTTATCAACAATTGGATTTCCGCAAATGCCTATTCCTATTGATAATGAAACTACTGAAGAGGGTATTGCAGTTGGAAGGAGATTGTTTTATGACCCTATACTTTCTGGTGATGAAACACAGTCTTGTGGAAGTTGTCATCAGCAATCGAAAGCATTTTCTAATAGCAAACGATTTAGCGTAGGTATTGATGGTATTGCTGGAAGATTTAATGCTTCTGCAATTATCAATCCTGGATGGCAATCTTCATTTTTTTGGGATGGAAGAGCTGCGAGTTTAGAGGAACAAGCCGGAAATCCTGTAGAAAATCCTATTGAAATGCACTTAAGTTGGTCGAATGCAATAGTTAGGTTAAATTCTCATGATTCTTATCCAAGTGAATTTAAGGATGCCTTTGGAACAAGTCATATTACTAAACAGCTAGTAACAAAGGCAATTGCTCAATTTGAGAGAACTTTAATTTCAAATGAATCAAAATTCGATAAATTTCAAAGAGGAGAAGGAGAACTAACTCCTTTGGAATTAGCAGGGTATAATTTATTTCTTTCTGAAAAAGCAGAATGTTTTCATTGCCACGGAAGGCCTTTGTTTACAGATGATGATTTACATAATAATGGATTAGATGAAGAGCCAGATGATGGTTATTATTTAGTGTCAAATTACAATCCTGATAAAGGTCATTTTAGGACACCAACATTAAGAAATATAGAATTTACAGCTCCATACATGCATGACGGTAGATTTGCGACTTTAGAAGAAGTTATTGATTTTTATAGTGATAGTATAAAAACATCCTCGACCGTTGATCCTTTGATGCCAAATGATAACGGTGGATTTCATTGGACAGAACTTGAAAAACAACAACTGGTATCATTTCTTAAAACACTTTCTGATACAACTTATCTGTCTAATCCTAAGTTTGGTAATCCATTCGAGTAGTAACAATAATTACTTCCATTCAAAGCTTTCAATAAGTGAGTCAACATCAGCTCTAATGAAAGCTATTGCAGTAGCTAACGAATCATTATTAGGAGAGGTATTGAAATATAATGTTCCCCTAAAAAAATGGTTTATACTATCGGTTATGAAAAACTGTAATGGCGTTGCTGCTTGAGTTCCAGAAATATTAAATAATAAAGCATTTACTTTTTTTTCTTCATTGTGATAAACACGCTCTTTAACACTCGTTGAAAACTGATTATGTTTCTCTCTTAATTTGTATTCTTGATCGATAATCTCTTTTAAATGACCATTTACGGGTAAATAAGAGCAGTGAACTTTGGCGTTTAAGGTTGGGTAATAAATATTCAACCAGCATGAATCCTTTCTTGGGTATTGAATTTTTGCACCTATTGGTTTTTTGAAATTAAAACTACAGTTACTTTCCCATTTTTCATAACCTATTTTAGGTAAGTTTAACCTTGGGTATCCATGTGGTTTAGGAAGTGGACTCTCAGTACAACTGGTGATAATTATTACCCCAAAAACTAAATAAAATAAAGCCTTTATCATTTTACTTCAAGTTTTATTCTGTGAATACGTTTTTTATCTAAGTGCTCAATAGTAAACTCATAATTGTCAAGTTTTATAACTTCACCTTTTTTAGGGAATCCACCTTTTATTTCTAAAATTAAACCTGCAATTGTTTCAGCTTCGCCTTTAATTTCATCAAATTTTTCACCAGCAACATCTAAAATTCGATAAACATCAAGCAAGGGTGTTTTACCGTTAAAAAGATACTTCCCATCTCCTATAATAGAGTACTCAGAATCTTCGTCATCGTCAAATTCATCTTTAATATCACCTACGATTTCTTCAATAATATCCTCCAAAGTAATTAAACCTTCCACTCCTCCAAATTCGTCAACAACTAAAGCCAAATGCATTTTTTTGGTCTGAAATTCTTTTAATAAATCATCTAATTTTTTGGTTTCAGGAACAAAATAAGGCTGGCGAACTAACCCTATCCAATCTATGTTTTCATCCTTATAATTTAAAAATTCGATTAAATCTTTTATGTATAGTATTCCTTTTATTGTATCAATATTATCTTCAAATATAGGGATGCGAGAAACTCCTTTTTCATTAATTATTTTTAATACATCTTGAAAACTGGCGTCCTTAGATATAGCAATCATATCCATTCTTGGAATCATTATTTGCTTGGCATCTGTTTGGCCAATCTCTAAAATTCCATCAAGCATTTTTCGTTCTTGCTTGTTGGCTTGATTTTGGACTATTTCATGAACCTCGGAAAGCTCATCGACGCTAAGGTTTTTGTTGTCATTTTTCCCACCCTTATCAAATGTTCTAGAAATAGCTACAAGGCTTTTACTGGGAATGTAAAACACCTTACCCAAAACGTTAAGAGGACTAATCATTAATTTTGATAAAGTCTGTTTTTTTTGCGTGGCGTAAACTTTTGGAATGATTTCTCCGAATAGAAGAATAAGTGCCGTAATACCAACAACCTGAATTAAGAACATTATCCAGTCAGGACCATCTATTTTTTTTTGAAACTTATCAACCACAATAGTTGAAATTAATACCATTCCAATATTAACTGTATTATTTACGATTAGAATAGTCGCCAGTAACCTATCCGGACTTTCCAATAATTTTTTTATTTGTTTTGCCTTAATTTGATCATCTTCTTTAATTTCTATTAAGTCAGATTTATCTAAAGAAAAAAATGCAATTTCAGAAGCAGAAACAAATGCAGAAACTCCTAGCAAAATTAGCATACCTAAAAGTAAACTGACTATGATAAGCCAATCGGATAATGGTATTGAACCAATTTGCACAAGGGTTGAATAGCCTAAACTAAAACTATCAGAGTCGTTCAAGTTCAAATAAATTAAAAAGGTAAATCATCTTCCTCCTCAACAATATTGTTTTGTTGAGTCTGAGTAGTTTTGGAGGGAGTATTATAACTACCTGCACTTTGCTGATTGTTTGGGGCATCATCACGCTTACCTAGCATAGTAAAAGTGTCAGCAACAACTTCAGTCGTGTATCTTTTATTGCCTTGTTGGTCATCCCATGACCTTGTTCTTAATTTACCTTCAAGATATATTTGACTACCTTTTTTAAGATAGCTTTCCGCAATTTCGGCTAATTTTCTCCAAGCAACAACATTATGCCATTCTGTTTGATCAATTCTGTTTCCTTCTTTGTCTTTGTAGCTTTCTGATGTGGCAATTGGGAAATTAGCAACGGCAGTACCGTTTTCTAAATGTCTTACTTCGGGATCCTTACCCAAATTCCCTATTAAAATTACTTTATTTACTCCTGCCATGTTTGGTTTGTTAAATTGCTCAACTAATATAGAAAATGCTAGCCCTTAATTGAAATATTGCTTTAAAAATTTATCAATAACAACAGGTAATGCGTAATTATGAATATCATTTAGTTTAACTCTTATTCGATTATCTTCATTTAGACCATCTACTTTATAAAAAGAACAAAATAAGTTTTGGTGTGTAAGTATGTGTTTTGTTTCATATAAAGCAGTTTTATTTACATTTGAGTCGATATCAACTTCAGTTAGTGGAAGTTGGTACAGATTAGCCCAAATTCCTTTATCATCTCTTTTTTCTAGAAGAATTTCATTTCGTTTAAAATCTAAAAAAAAGTGAAAATATCTGGAAGTCTTTTTAATTTTTTTAGTTTTAACAGGGTAATGAAAAACTTTTTTTAAACTGTGTGCTTCACACGACTCCGAAATAATACAAGTTTCGCATAACGGTTTTTTAGGAGTGCAGTTAAGTGCACCAAATTCCATTATAGCTTGATTATGTTCTGCAGGATGCGAGCTTGAAATTAGCACATTTGCTAGTTCATTGAATTCCTTTTTCCCCTTTGGAGAATCAATTGGGGTGTCAATTCCAAATACTCTTGAAAGAACTCTGTAAACATTACCATCAACAACCGCAATTTTTTCATTACTTGAAAAGCTTGCTATTGCAGCGGAGCTATAGTCACCTACACCTTTTAATTTTTTTAATTCTTCGGATTTTGTTGGAAATTCCCCATTAAAATCCTCAACTACTTGAATGGCAGCTTTTCTCAAATTTCTACCTCGGCTGTAATATCCAAGTCCTTGCCACATAGAAAGTACTTCATCTTCGGATGCTTCTGCAAGACTTTGAACGTTTTTAAAACGCTCTGTAAACTTCAGGTAATAACTCAACCCTTGATCAACTCTAGTTTGTTGAAGCATAATTTCGGAAAGCCATATTTTAAAGGGGTTTGTGGTGTTTCTCCATGGTAAATCACGCTTGTGAATTTGATACCATTCTCTTATATTTTCACTAAAATTTTGCAAGTCAAACAATTAGTTTTTAAATAGTTAACTAAAAAAAGTGTTTTTTTTTCTTCCATAACCGAAAGAAACTATGTAAATTTGCACCCCCGTTAAAAAACGGTTGATTGATTAAAATTATAAATAATAAAATAGAGAAGAGATGACCAAGGCGGATATCGTGAATGAAATTTCAGAGAAGACAGGAATTGAAAGAGTGGCAGTACAAGCCACAGTTGAGGCATTTATGAAATCTGTGAAGACTTCATTAACAGATGGAGAAAACGTTTACTTAAGAGGGTTTGGAAGTTTTATAGTAAAGAAAAGAGCTCAAAAAACAGGAAGAAACATCTCTAAAAATACCACGATTATTATACCAGAACATTTTGTTCCTGCGTTTAAACCAGCAAAAGTTTTTGTTGATAAAGTAAAGAGTGAGACAACAGTTAAGTAATTAACTGAATATAATATTACATTAACATTTAAAATAAAGTATTATGCCAAGTGGAAAAAAAAGAAAAAGACATAAAATGGCTACGCACAAGCGTAAGAAAAGATTAAGAAAAAATAGACATAAGAAGAAGTAATATTACTTCTTCTTATTCTTTCCTTAATTAATGGTTGCTAGTTCCTTCACAGGGGCTAGCATATTCTATTTATACATAAACCTGAACAACGTGTACGAATTAGTTTTAAGTTCTACACCCTCAGAAGTTGTTATAGCATTACTTAAGGATAAGCGGCTAGTTGAGCTGCACAAAGAACCTAAAGAATCCAAATTTGCAGTTGGTGATATTTATCTTGGAAAAGTGCGTAAAGTGCTTCCTAGTTTAAATGCAGCATTTGTAGATGTTGGTTATGAGAAAGATGCTTTTTTGCATTATTTTGATTTAGGGCCACAAGTATTATCCTTAAATAAGTTTGTTAAAAGAACTAGAGAGGGTAAGGAGAAAACCGGTAATTTGCTTTACTTTAAAAGTGAAGCAGAAATTGAAAAAACTGGTACTATGAATGAGGTTTTAGGACCTGGGCAAGAAGTTCTTGTTCAAGTTGCTAAAGAACCCATCAGTACCAAAGGACCACGAATTGGTTCCGAACTTTCTATTCCAGGAAGGTATTTAGTTTTAGTTCCTTTTTCAGAACGCGTTTCTGTATCCCAGAAAATCGGAAATCGAAAGGAAAAAGAAAGGCTTAAAAAGCTTATTAAGAGTATAAAGCCGAAGAATTTCGGTGTCATCGTAAGGACTAATGCTAAGGATAAAAGAGTTACTGAATTAAATAAAGATTTAGAGAATTTATTATCAAAATGGGAAGACATTCATATCAATTTGAAAAACGCCAAAGTGGCTGATCGAATTCTAGGTGAATTAAGTCGAACTTCTTCAATTCTTCGAGATATTTTCAACAGTAGTTTTGAGGCTATTCATGTTGATGATAAAAATCTTTTTAATGAAGTGAATGATTTTATTGATGAGCAATCGCCAAGAAAAAAAGGTATTGTAAATCTTTACGAGGGTAAGCTGCCCATTTTTGAGCAGTTCAAGATTTCAAAAGAGATTAAACAATCATTCGGAGAAACTGTTACTTCTAAAAGTGGCGTTTATCTTGTGATAGAGCACACAGAGGCGTGTCATGTTATTGATGTTAACTCAGGAAATCGTTCTCACGCAAAAGCAAATCAAGAAGAAAATGCTTTAGCAGTTAATCTTGAAGCTGCCTCTGAAGTAGCTCGTCAGTTACGATTACGAGATATGGGTGGAATAATTGTTGTTGATTTTATTGATATGAAGAAGCCTGCGCACAGAAAGCAGCTTTTCCAGCACATGAAAGACGCAATGAAAGATGACCGTGCTAAGCATAGTTTAACACCACCGAGTAGATTTGGATTAATTGAAATTACCAGGCAAAGAGTTCGGCCAGTTACGAAAGTTGTGACAACAGAAGTTTGCCCAACTTGTAACGGTTCTGGAAAAGTTGATGCGAGTATCAATTTAGTTCAAACGATGGAGGGACAGGCTAATTCTCTTGTTAAAGCTAATAGTTTAAGTAAACTAAGAATCTCAGTTCATCCATATGTTGAATCTTATCTTACAAAAGGAATTTTCTCTAATGAGAAGAAAAAGTTACAAAAACGCATTGGGGCGAAAGTTGAGCTTTTACCAATGTTTGATAACGAAATTCTTGAGTATCATTTTTATGACACAGATGGAAAAGAATTAGATGCATAAAATTAAAAAAGCCCCAATTGGGGCTTTTTTAATTTATTTTTTCTTTCGCCTACTTTTTTTGCTTTCATCAGCTTCAATACGAATTGGAACTGAAAACAATACAGATACCGGTTTCTCAAATTGCATGCCCGGGGTCATTTGAGGGATTTTTTTCACTGCATCAACTCCTGATTTATCTAAAATTGGATGAACTCCTTTAAGCACTTCTACTTTAGTAACTAATCCTTTCGTGTTAACGACAAATTGTATGTAGATTGTTCCCGATAAATTTAAATCCAGTGCTGAATCAGGGTAGGTATAATATTGCTTAATATATTTACTAATCTCAGTTAAGGTGCAATTATTTCTTTTTAAAATATTCGTATCACCTTTACATTGTGGTAAAAAAGGCATTTTTTGCACATGTCGATATATTTTATCTAATTCGCCAGTACCTTCATAATAAGGTTCTTGTATTTTACTAGTATCCGAGACAAGTGAGTCTGATTGAGCAAAGATTGGTAGTATAATTAGAATAAAAAAAACGGTAATTATTAATTTCATAACGCTAAATTAATAAGAATCATTTAAATTTAAAGCCTGCGATACTTTTTTCATATAGCTTACGACGGATCTTTTTACTCAGGTTGGCAAAGACAAACCAAATCATTTTCGGTTCAGGAAGTGTTAGAAGATAAATTAGAGAAGATTCTCAAAGAAAAAATCATAGTTTTTGGATGTGGAAGAACTGATAAAGGAGTGCATGCTTCTCAGTACTTTTTTCATATTGATGTAAATAATGAACCAACGTTTGATTTGGAGTTCGTTTTACGCCAGCACTTACCTTCAACCATATCTCTATTTGAAATCATTAAAGTGAAATCTCAACAGCACACAAGGTATCACGCTCAGGAAAGAAAGTATGATTATTTTATTCATACCAAGCCCGATCCTTTTTTGGAGAGATATAGTGTATTGTATCAAGAGGGTGTTTTAGATATTGATAGCATGAAGTCTTCAGCAAAATTACTTCAAGAATATACTGATTTTAGAAGCTTTTGTATTCAACCTGATGCTCATAACCACACACTTTGTGATATTAATAATTCAAATTTATTTGGTAATAAAGATGGAACGCGATTACATTTCACAATTTCAGGTAACCGATTCTTAAAAGGAATGATAAGGGTTTTGGTTGCAACTTTATTAAAAATTGGAAGAAAAGAAATGACATTATCTGAGTTTAAGGATAAATTAGATAATCCACTAAATGGTCATAACCATAAGCCTGCTTCTCCTAATGGACTTTATTTATCAAGTGTTAAATACGAATTCTTACAAAGACCAAATGAGTCTTTTTTCTTTAATAGTTTACAACTTAATTCTAATTTGGTGATTAAAAGGTGAATTCCTGCTTTTTTTGTTGCTCAGAAAAGAAAATTATATTAGATTTGCGCGCGCATTACTTTGCCCGATGGTGTAACGGTAGCACTACAGTTTTTGGTACTGTCTGTCGGGGTTCGAATCCCTGTCGGGTAACGCAAAAAGCCAGTCTTTGACTGGCTTTTTTATTTTTCCTTTTCTATGTATGTATTCCATGTGTGCCATAAAGCATATTACTTGCTCTTTAACATCTAAATATCATTTCTATTTTTTATCACCTCAGTAATATTGTTTGAGCAATGCGATTTTTAACATCAAAAATAAAAGTTAAATTAAAATATTAAAACGATTTTCTGCTTTTTCGGTTCTAACATATCCAATATTAAAAGGTTTGGTTCTACCTCAAGATAATCTCCTTTCTTTTTATTATTTTCGCACGGCTAATTTGATTTAAAAACGCATTTTGTAATTTATTTTCAAGGGTTAAATAAACTTAAGAAGAGTTAAAGCGCTTTTGCTTTATTTACGCAACAAGTATTTTTAGAATATGGAAAAAAAATATTCATTTATAAATAATATAACAGGTTGGATAGTTTTATTGTTTTCAACGATTATATATGTTCTTACAATTGAATCGACAGCTAGTTTTTGGGATTGTGGAGAGTTTATAGCCTCAGCAACTAAATTGCAAGTTGGACACCCGCCAGGTGCACCTTTATGGAGTATGAAGGCAAGAATGTTTGCTGTGTTAGCAGAAGTTTTTACTGGAAGTACTGAGTATGTGGCATATGCCGTAAACATATTTTCTGCTTTATGTTCGTCGTTTTCAATATTATTTTTATTCTGGAGTATTACCGCTTTAGCTAAGAAAATGACGTTAAAATCTGGCGAATTAACAACAGCCCATACATGGGGGATTATGTTTAGTGGTATTGTTGGATCGCTTGCTTTTGCTTTTTCTGATTCATTTTGGTTCTCAGCAGTAGAGGCTGAAGTTTATGCTGCTTCTTCTTTATATACAGCGGCAGTATTTTGGCTGGCGCTTAAGTGGGACGCAAATGCCCAAAACAAATATGCAGATAGATATTTAATTTTGATAGCTTATTTAATGGGGCTTTCAATAGGGGTTCATATTCTTAACCTTCTTGTTATTCCTGCCATAGTTTACATTTATTATTTCAATAAAAACAAAGTTACTACAGGGGGATTCTTTATAACTGGAATTCTGGGGATTGCTATTCTTGGTGTTATACAACAAGTTGTTATTTCTTATTCGGTTGAGTTTGCAACTAAATTTGAGTTATACTTTGTTAATGAGGTTGGAATGGGATTCGATTCAGGAATGTGGATATACTTTTTTCTAATTGGCGCTCTATTAATCTTTGGAATTATTGTGTCTAAAAAGAAAGGCTTCCCTCAATTACAGAAAGCATTTTTGGCAATTATGGTCATTCTTATTGGATATTCTTCCTTTGCCATGATTGTTATAAGATCGGCTGCCAATCCTCCAATGGATGAGAATAACCCTGACAATATTTTATCATTATTGCCATACTTAAATCGTGAGCAATATGGCGACAGGCCGCTGGGTTATGGACAAACTTTTAAAAGTGTTCAGGATTATAAAGAGCCTTATGCAGATGGGAATCCATCCTATTATAGAAATGAAGCAATAGGCGAATATTCTATTGCTGATGATGGAAAAAGAAAAAAGCCGCAATACAATAAGAAAACTTGCATGTATTTTCCACGGATGTATAGCACACAAGGTCATCATGTAAATGCTTACAAAATTTGGTCGAATTTTAAAAATGAACCTCAAAGAAATCGAAAAGGAAGGGTTCAAACAGTTAAGGAACCAATCGGAGGAAGTAGAACCAAAAAGGTTCCTTTGATCGTTCCTTCACAGGCTGAAAACTTGAGATTCTTTGTTAACTATCAGTTTAATTTCATGTATTGGCGTTATTTCATGTGGAATTTCACAGGACGTCAAAACGATGTTCAAGGACATGGTCTCGCTAGAGGTAGTGATGCAGTATTAAAAGGGAATTGGCTGAGTGGTGTCCCATTTGTTGATGATGAACATTTAGGTGATCAATCAACTTTGCCAGAATCTTTGAAAGAAAGCCCAGGTAGAAATGAATTCTACTTTTTACCTTTAATCTTAGGTGTTATAGGGATGATTTACCATTTTGTTAAGAGCAGAAAAGACGCTTGGATTGTATTATTACTATTTCTAATGACAGGTTTTGCAATTATTCTCTATTTGAATCAAACACCTTTCCAACCAAGAGAACGTGATTACGCATATGCTGGATCTTTTTACGCTTTTGCAATATGGATTGGACTCGGTGTTCAAGGATTGTATTCATTTATGTTAGGAACTAATAGAACTGAAGAGGAAGTTAAAGAGCAAACCGGTAAATCAGGTATTGAAGCAAAATTACTTTCATTAGGAATTCATGAGATTGTAATAACTTCTGTGGTATTTATCGTTCTTGGAATTCTCATAGCAGCAATAGTTGAAGAAGGTAAGGTTATTGGTTTATCAGCTCTATACATTGGTTTGATTATGCTGACTTATGTCTTAATCTCTACATTTTTAGGGAAATCGATAAAACAGAATAAAGGAAAAGCAGTTCTAGCCTTCCTTTTGACTGGTTTTATTCCTGTAATTATGGCTGTGGAAGGTTGGGATGACCACGATAGAAGCGATAAATATACTGCTAGAGATTTTGCTAAGAACTATTTAGATAGTTGTGAGAAGAATGCAATAATTTTCACAAATGGTGATAATGATACGTTCCCTCTTTGGTATGTTCAAGAAGTAGAAGGATATCGAACCGACGTAAGGGTAATTAACTTAAGTTTATTGAATACGGATTGGTATATTGACCAAGCTAAGAGAAAAGCTTATGATGGTGAGGCTGTTCCGTTTTCCTTAACACAAGATCAATACCGTCAAGGCACGAGGGATTACGTATATGTTCAAGAGAAATGGCCAAAGGCATTTCATGACTTGAAGAAAGTAATGGAGTTTGTGAAATCGGAGAATCCTAATGATAAATTAGGAATGTCTACAGGTGATTTAATGAATTATCTTCCAACGGATAAATTTTCTATTCCTGTTGATTCAGCTGCTGTAATTAATAATGGAACTGTTCCAAAAGAATTTGCTGATAAAATTCCTGAAAGAATGGAATGGAAAATTAAAAAGGGAGCTGTTTTAAAGGCTAAATTGATGATTTTAGACTTACTTGCTAATAATAATTGGAAACGTCCAATATATTTCGCCATTACAGTAGGAAACGACAATTACATGAATCTTGAGGATTATTTTGAACTGGATGGCTTAGCTTACAGAGTAACTCCAATTAAGCGTGAAAACAAAGGAGGTACTGGTTGGGTTAATGTTGAAAAGATGTATGATAATCTAGTCAATAAGTTTCAGTGGGGAAATATGGAGAAGCCAGGAGTGTATATGGGTGAGCAAGTACAAAGAATGAGTACCAATTACCGAAATAACTTTGCACGCTTAGCCAAAGAGTTAACAGAAAGGGGAGATACTATTAGAGCTATAAAAACATTGGATAGATGCATGGAGATTATGCCTCCTAAGAAAATCCCAATGGATTACTACAGCGTATTCATAGCCGATGCTTACTATAAGGCTGGTGGTGGCGAGAAAGGGAATGAGGTTATGTCGATTTTGATTAATAAGCACATTTCAGAAATTGAATGGTTTATTGATCAAAAAGGTCATGTTGCTGATAAATTAACTAAAGAGGTAAGACAAAACCTTCAATATTTACAAAACATAAAGTATTTTCTAGGAGGTAATTTAAAACTACTTGAATTTACGAATTCGCCAGCACTAGCGGGGGCAGAAGAATTAGAAAAGACTATTTCTGATTTTGAAGAGAGTAATCAAGGAGCTATTACCCGATTCATGAATAGAGATGAAAAAAGTAGAAAAAGATCTCGTAATTAAGTCTTAATTCTCCATGAAATACATCTATAAAACAAGATGGTGGATGAAGTGGTGCTACCCATCACTTTTTTGGGAAATTAAAACAAAAAATAAAGAGGTTTTTTTAACTTTTGATGACGGACCAGATCCTGAAGTTACTCCATGGGTACTTGATCAATTAAAAGCTCATAAAGCAAAAGCTACCTTTTTTTGTGTAGGTGAAAATGTAGATAAATATCCCGAGCTTTATAAGCGAATTTTAAAAGAGGGCCATGCTGTTGGAAATCACACTTACAACCATTTAAATGGTTGGGAAACAGATTGTTTTAAATATATAGCTAACGTTAAGAAGTGCGGGCATACTTTTAGTTCTCACTTTTTTAGACCTCCTCACGGTAGAATTAAAAGGAAGCAAATCAGGAAGCTTAAATCACATTATAAAATAATAATGTGGACTTTATTAAGTGGGGATTTCGATCCTCAAATCTCACCCAATGAGTGTGCCTATAACACAGTTCAATATACTGACCCAGGTAGTATTATTGTTTTTCATGATAGTCAGAAATGTAAAGAGACTTTAAAAGGAGCGCTGCCAAAAATTCTTAATCACTTTTCTAACTGCGCTTGGGAAATGAATTCAATTGATAATCAAAGATTCAGCAAGATTTAAATAAACACTTTTTAAAAGTTAATAATTTATTGACTAATTCCAATAATTGAAGCATTTATATACCTTATATTTGTCGCCGAATATTAATAAAAAAATAATGAAAAAATTATCTTTAAAAATAGCTTTTGTTGCCATTGCAGCAATAAGTCTTGTCTTAACTTCTTGTAATACCACTGTTGAAGTAGCAAAAAGAAAGCATAGAAAGGGCTACCATGTAAGTATTTCTAATAGTAAAACGAAAAAAAGTCAGATTTCTGAAACCGTCTCTTCATCAAAAGATTATTTTGTTGCTGTTGATTCTCCATCTGTTGATACTGTTAAACATGTTTCTCCTGCTGAAAACGAGAACACTGTTGCATTAGTTGATTCTCCTGCAATTGATACTTTAAATCAGGAGAAATTCATGGTATTAGGGTTAGAAAATACTAGCGCTAAAATTGACACACCTGCTTTAGATACAGTTAAAAGTGAAAAAACATTTCGTTCAATGAATAAAATGACTTTAGCTCAAAAGTTTAAAGCTGTGAAATCAGTAAAAAAACAGTTGAAGCAAATTAAGAAAGCAGGTTTTAAAGGATATGGAGATGATGACTGGGAAATAAGTAACGATGTTATGTTTATTTTTATGATTGTTTTGTCAATTGTTTTGTCTCCATTGGCTGTATACCTCGTTAAAGGAAAATCTAATCCTTTTATTTTAAATTTATTGTTGTGGTTAATTGGAGCCCTTGGGTTAGGAGTAGTAGGAATTCCAAACCTAGTTGGAATTTGTGCTGTGTTAGCTATTATTCATGCGCTCCTTGTAGTTTTAGGACACTCATAAAATAGTATTAAAAACAAAAAAGGGGAAGCTTAAGCTTCCCCTTTTTTGTTTTTAATACTATTTAGCAATTACAAGAATCGTCCTTGCAACTATTAGAGGGCTTAAGTTCTTCCTCCGATGCTTCTCTTACTTCTATTATTTCAACATCAAAAATCAGTTCATATCCAGCTAGAGGGTGATTTAAATCAACCATTACATCTTTCTCATTGATTTCAGATACAAACGCTAAAACTGGTCCGTTTTCAGATTCCAATTGAACTTCCATACCAATAACTAGTTCCTCCTCTTTTTCTGGACGAAAACCACTTTTTGGTAAAGTGTACATTGCCTCTTCGTTTCTTTCACCATAAGCTTCTTTTGCAAGAATATTTAATTGCTCCTTGAAACCAACTTCCTTTGTTTCTAATTGCTTTTCTAAGCCAGGAATTAACATTCCTAATCCAAAAATGAAAGAAAGGGGCTCACTACCTGCAGAGCTATCAATTGTATCACCACTTTTCGTTGTAACGGTGTAGTGCATTTTAACTGCCGAGTTTTTCTGAATTTTCATGTTTTTACATTTTTTGCAAAGGTAGAGTTTAATAACTCACAATGCTTGTTTTGTGCGATATTTGAAATATTTGAATTAAATTCATACAATTTCGTTTTGTAAAGATGAAGGTTTTAGTTGGATTAATATTATTATTGAGTTTTCGTGTTTGTTTGGCCTTTGAAAGTGATTTAATATCTGAAAGGCCAGGTCAGGCATTATCACCAAATTGTCTTAATAGGGGGAATATTCAAATACAAGCTGGGGTTGACCTCAACTCATACAGCTACAATCTGAATAGCACTTTATCCAACACAATTATTCGATTTGGTATGGGAGAAAAATTTGAAATTAATACAGGTTATAATTATCAAATTAACTCAGAAATACTACAATCTCCTATACTTGGTTTTAAAATGACTGTTCTCAAGAAACAAAAGCATCAAATTGCAATTCAGTATAATACAGTTATAAATCAACTTAATAAAGAGCCTTATAGTAATTCTTTTAAGCTGATCTCAGCCCACAAGTTATCGAGTAAAGCAGAACTAACCTGTAATGCTGGAGTTGATTACACTCCTGTTTTTGACACTATGTCAGGACATTATGTTGTTAGTTTCTCAATTAACCCAACAAATAAAATCGGGTTAGTTTTTGAAAATTACGGAACTTTTAATACTAGTTTTAACACCTATTTTGATTTAGGAATAGGTTTTTTAATAACACCTTTATTACAAATTGATACTTATTTTGGAGGTGGGTTAAAAGATAAAGTTGAAGAAGCTTTTATCAGTTGTGGATTTACTTATCGATTTGAATTTAAAAATAATAATGATTAGATATTTAATAATATTGATGGTTTTAATTAATAGTTGTGCTTTTTCAAAATTGAAAAAAAAAGAACCCACAACAGATATCTTTACTTATACAGGTAGATTTGATCTGTCTGACCCTCAGAAACCTCAATTTGCCCACAGTGGAAATCAAATAGTTTTTCAATTTAAGGGCGATGAATTAAGAATTGGATTGAGTCATAAATCAAATGAGGATGCAGGAAATAAGAATTTTTTTTGTGTTATAATTAATAATAAAGTAACCCAAGTTTTAGAGAGTACCCTTGATGTTAAGTACCATGAAATAGAAATTAACTCTCCTGATTCATTTGTAAATATTGAAGTATTTAAAAGGACAGAGGCTTCTTGTGGAATAGCAGTATTTCATGGTGTTGAATATGAAATTGGAGAACTTAAAAAGTCGCCAATAATAAAAAGAAGTATTGAATGGATCGGTGATTCATTTTTAGTTGGATACGGTAATTTAGTATCAATAGAACCTCCTCCGGAAGGAAATCCAAGTACTGGATTTCATGCTGTTAATGAGAATGGATATTTGGGTTTTGGTGCAATTGCAACTCGCGCTTTAAAGGCTAATTATTCCTGTGTAGGAATGTCAGGAAGGGGTGTTTATAGAAATTTTGACACAAGTGAGGAGTGGACTATTCCAAAAGTATATCCATTTCTTTTTCCAAAAGATGAATCCTTAAAAAAATATGACTTTTCGTATAAACAAGACCTAATTGTTGTGAAAATCGGAACAAATGATTTTGGACCAGAAATAAGAAGTCATTATAATTTGGCTGACTCAGGGAGGTTTGTTTCTACTTATTTAGAGTTTTTAAAATTTGTAACAGAGCAGAATCCTAATTCAAAGATCGTTCTAGCTATGGGTGGTGGAATAACCGATTATTTTCCAGTAGGTTCAAAAAGACTCTCTCGATTCAGGTCATGGGTTAAAACAATAAAGATTGAAGCTCAAAAGAAGTATTTAAATACTTTTGGCTTTTTTGAATTTAATCTTCAAGAATCTCCATATGGTGAAGACTGGCATCCAACTGTTAAATCACAAGAAAAATTTGCCAATGAGATTACTCCCTTTTTGAGGGAGTTTATGAATTGGTGATATCAATAGAATTTAGGGTTGATAAGTTGTGGTCTAAATCTGTTTAATTTTTATAATCAAGCACTATCTTTGATTTTTTAAAGGTTAAATATGAAGATTCTTACAGTTATACTCTCGTCTATTTCATTAGTATTAACAGCTAATCCTTTTATTACTTATACTTCAAATTCGGGTTTAATAAATACAAATGTAAATTGTGTTGAACAAGGTCATGATTTTATTTGGGTTGGAACAAACGGAGGATTAAATCGAATTTCATTTAAAGGTGAAAAACCTGTTAAATTTTCCCCAAGACGAACTTCAAGACCTGTTACAGCGATTGAAGATGATGGTGAAGTTGTTTGGGTAGGGTTGAAGGGTAAAGGTGTTTATATGATGCCTAAAAAGAACTATAAATTTATTGGATTAAGAAAAGATATAATAGGATCTAAAAACATAAAAAGTATAAACAAAATTAAAAATGGATTAAAGGTTTATACTGAGGATTCATTATTTACTTTCAATTTTAAGAATAAGAGCTTCAAAGTACGTGCTAATAAATGGAATTCAAAATCGTTAGTGGTTAAAGTTGGAGGTAAAGAAATAAGAGAATCAAAAAAGGGTGTTTTAGTAAGATATAATGAATTAACGAAGTCTACTAGAGATTTTGTTACTCAAATAAAATCAAACATGTTCTTGAACTTTCAAGGAGGTCTTTTGATTGCTTCCACTTCAGGTTTGGTTTTTTATAACCCGCTAAAAGACACTATTCAATTTGGTGAACCAACTATTCAGCTTTTAAATTTTCAATTAGATGGAGAAGATTCTATTACTGATAAACTGGATTTAGATTGGGACGAATACGTGTTTAAATATAATTTTAATTATACCGAATTAGGGGCGAAAGAGAATATCACATTAAGTTATTCATTAAATGGTCCTAACGGCGAGGTTAAAGGGGAATCAAAAGGATCAGAAGGCATTGAATTAATAGATTTAGAGCACGGAGATTATAAGTTGAGTGTTTCTGCAATTAACCAGTTGGGGATTAACTCGAAAAACAGTCTTAATTATAAATTTTCAATTGCCAATCCTTTGATGGATTCAATTTGGCTCTCTATAATAATAATTTTTATTGGAGGGGTTTGGACAATAGTTGTCATGACAATTACTAGCGTGAAATTTAAGAAAGATATTAAGGTGTTAGAAGATGCTTTAATCGAAAAAACGAATAGGCTTAACCAGTTGGATAAAGATAAGTATGGTTTAGTAGATCAGGATAAGGTTGATATATAATATCAATTAATCTTCTTTTTCAAGAAAGATTTGTTTTGCCATTTTCATAGGAACTGAAATGTACTTCTTTTCAATGTAGCCAAGCATTTTATCGAGAACTTCTTTACTTTCCTCATTCATAGTTTCCAATTCTTTTGAGAAAACCTCATTTAAGGCCAGTTCTTTTATTTCTTTTATTTTTTGAGGAACTTGGCTCATAGCAAGTTCAACTTTTCGTTCTTTGAAAGCTTGTTTAAACGTTATAATTTGCTCTTTAATTAATTCCTTGCAAATAGAAAGTTCTTCTTCTCTTTTATTTAAATTGAATTCTGATACTTCTTTTAAACCTTCAATTTCTATATAATTAATTGGGTTTTTTTTAATTACATCAGGATTGACATCGTAAGGAATAGCTAAATCAATTATTGTTTTTTTACTTGTTTCTCCAGCTAGAAGCGTTTTGTATATTTCAGGAGTAATAATATGATCCTCGCTTCCTGTGCAAGTAACTATCAAATCAAATCCTTCGCTAAAACTAGCAAGATCATTTAAAGGCAGTGCCTTTCCTCCAATATGGTTCGTTAAAAACTCTGCTTTTTCTAAAGTTCTATTAAACAGTGTTAAATTTTTAAGTCCGTGTTTACTTAAGAACCTACACATGTTAGTATTAGTTTCTCCAGCACCTACAACTAAAATTCTTGAGTTATCCTTTATCCCTACATCTCTTAACATGCGATAAGCAAGGGATACAATTGAGACAGGGTTTCGGGCAATATTAGTTTTTGTGTATACTTCTTTTGCAGATTCAATAGTTTTATTAATTAATAAACGGATAACAGGACCGGTTAAACCAAACTCCGAGCATTCATCAAATGCTTTCCTTACTTGAGTAATTATTTCTCTTTCTCCAACTACAAGTGAATCTAAAGAAGATGCAATATGAAAAATATGTTTCACCGATTGAACGCCCTCGAAAAGATTACAATTATCAATAGCCCAATTAATTTCCTTGTCGCTCCAGTCAGGGGCGAATACTGAAAAGAAAGAGTTTAAAAAATTCTTATTTAGGTCCTCATCATGAACAAAAATAAATTCAACTCGGTTACAAGTAGATAAGTACATTAGTTCAGAAATGCCTAATTCCTTAAGATTATTTAGTCTTTCTTTACGTTTGTCGCTGTCAAGATGTAGCCTTCCAATATTAGAAATATCAGTAGTTCGATGTGTAAATGCTATAACTTTTAGTTCTTTCAAGTCTTCATCTTCTCTTACCTTACAAATTTCCCTAAAGAGTGGCTTTGCTTTGTCATGGTTTTGTCACATACCTCTAAAAACTAACATAAATCGTACTTTAAATTGATTATAAATAGGGTTATGAACATAAACTTTTTAAGTTTTCTTATTACTATTTACTCTTTTTAAAGCATGTATTTTTATACTTTTGTTAGTATGTCTGCGGCAGAAGGAAAATACTCAAATTGGAGAACAACAACTTCATATATTTCAACAGCAATAAGCATCGCAATGGTTATTTATGTAGTCGGATTGCTTGGGCTTGTTTTAATGAAGGGGAAAGTATTGGGAGACTCTTTTAAGGAAAAGTTTGCCTTTGAGATTTACCTAGAAGAAGGAGTTAAAGACATTGAAATTATGCAGCTTAAAAAAGAGCTTGATGCTGAGGATTTTGTAAAAAAAACGGTTTGGAAAGATAAAGAAGACGCTTTAAAAGAGTATTTGGCTGAAGTTGATCCTAAAGAAAATTTCACAATGAGTTTAGGGGCCAATCCCCTTCCGCAAAACATTGATGTTTATTTCACTGCTGAATTTAATCATCCAGATTCTATAAAAGGATTAAAAGCAGAATTGCAGCAAAATCCAATTGTTGATGACTTAAGGTATCCACGTGATTTACTGCTTAAAATATATGATAATATTAATAAAATTAGTGTTGCATTAATAGTTGTTAGTGGACTTCTGCTTATTATTGCTATTGGTTTAATCACGAATACAATTCGTTTAAGAGTATATTCTCAGAGATTTATTATTAAAACAATGCAGCTTGTTGGTGCAAGTAATTGGTTTATAAAACAACCTTTTATTTGGAGTGGAATGGTGCTTGGGTTTTTTAGTGGAGTGCTTGCCGTTTTTGCTTTAGCGGGTACTTTGAAAATAATTTACGATTTTTGGCCTGCATTTCAAGAAGAGCTGCAAAATGTAACAATGGATTTATTGCTTTATGGTGCAATGATGATTATTGGAATTTTTATTTCTTGGTTTGCAACTCAAGTGGCAGTAGGTCGTTTCTTGAGATTAAAAACAGAAAAGTTATACTATTAAAATATGAGTAACAATAAAGCGAATTTTGTTTTTGGAAAAAAGAACTATTTAATTATTGCAATTGGATTTGCTTTAGTTATCGTAGGATTTCTTCTAATGTCTGGAGGAAAAGCAGAGGATCCAAATACTTTTAACCCCGATGAGATATTTTCATCAAGAAGAATAACCTTAGCGCCTTTCACTGTTTTAATGGGTTTTGTTTTAGTAGGTGTTGGAATTATGCTCAAGCCAAGAAGTGATGAAGGAAGTTTAGATAATTAGTCAGCTAAATGTTGTTGGTTAACAAAACAAAATAATTAATGGGGATATTAGAAGCAATTCTTTTTGGAATTGTCCAAGGACTAACTGAGTTTTTACCAGTAAGTAGCAGTGGCCACATTGAGTTGGCAAAAAGGGTTTTAAGTCCTGATATCGAAGGTGAGGACAATGTCATGTTTACCGTGATTCTTCACGCTGCAACAGCTTTAAGTACTATTATTATTTTTCGAAAAGAAATTATTGAAATTATTAAAGGGTTTTTTCAATTTAAGTGGAACGATGAATTTAAATTTTCAGTTAAAATTATATTATCAATGTTTCCTGCAGCGATTGTAGGAATTGTATTTAAGGACCAAATAGACGAATTTTTTACCGGAAGGATATTATTGGTTGGTTTTATGCTATTGGTCACAGGATTGCTATTATTTCTTGCTGATAAAGCAAAAAACACCACTAAGGAAGTTGGTTTTATAACAGCCATAATTATTGGTGTTTCTCAAGCCATAGCTATATTGCCTGGAGTTTCAAGAAGTGGGGCTACAATTTGTACTTCTGTACTTTTAGGCATTGATAGAACAAGAGCAGCTAAGTTTTCATTTTTAATGGTAGTTCCGTTAATTTTTGGTAAGATGGCAAAAGAAATTTTAGATGGTGGAATCAAATTTAACTCTGACGAAATTATTGCCTACGGAGCTGGTTTTTTCGCTGCATTTGTTGTAGGACTATTAGCTTGTACTTGGATGATTGCCTTAGTCAAAAAGAGTCAGCTTAAATACTTTTCTTTCTACTGTTTTATAGTTGGAACAATCGCAATTATAGATGCTTCCATTTAACTTAATATCGGACAAGCCTCTTGAGGACTATGATGAAGCAGAGCTTAAAGCGGGCACTGTTTTTTTAGTAGATAAACCTTTAGAATGGACCTCTTTTCAGGTGGTTAATAAACTTCGTTGGGTTATTCGTAAAACACATAATATTAAAAAAATTAAAGTTGGTCATGCTGGTACTTTAGATCCTTTAGCAACTGGGCTTTTAATTATTTGTGCAGGAAAGAAAACTAAAGAAATAGAGCTTTATCAAGGAAAAGAAAAAGAGTACACTGGTACAATAACATTAGGAGCTACTACTCCTTCTTTTGATTTAGAAACTGAATTTGATCAAGTATTTTCAACTGATGAGATTACGGAACAACAAATAAATCAAGCTGTTGATTTATTAACGGGAGAGATAGAGCAATATCCTCCAATTTTTAGTGCGGTTAAAATTGATGGTAAAAGGGCTTATGAAAGAGCTAGAAAAGGAGAGGATGTTAAAGTTAAACCTAGAAGGGTTACCATCGCAAAATTTGAGGTCAATACATCAGAATTTCCTATTATTCATTTTACTATTGTATGTAGTAAAGGAACTTACATTCGTTCAATGGCTTCCGATTTTGGGAAATTGCTAAATAACGGAGCACACCTTTCGGCATTAAGAAGAGAGCGGATAGGAGAGTTTTCACTTTAGAAATTTAAAATATTCAATAAATTGCGTGTTACTTTTTAGTTTTGGGGCTTATTGGTCATATTGACTAGTATCTAAGTCAAAAAAATTATATTTAGGTGTATGAAAAATGCAAAATATTGGATTGAAAATCTTCAACTATCATCCCATCCAGAAGGAGGTTTTTTTAAAGAAATATATCGGTCTGGAGACTCTTTTTCTCCAAAAGGATTTCATGGATTAAGAAACTATTTAACTAGTATTCATTTTTTGTTAGAAGAAGGCAATGTATCGCATTTTCATAGTATAAAATCTGATGAACTTTGGTGCTATCAAGCCGGTGACCCTTTAATTGTTTATGTAATACCTCCTAACGGTAAATTAATTGAGTTAAAAATCGGGCCAAACATCGAAAAAGGAGAAGTATTTCAAGCAGTTGTTCCAGCAGGTACAATTTTTGGTTCTAAAAGTGGAGGATTATATTCATTAGTTGGATGTATAGTTTCACCAGGATTTGATTTTCAAGATTTTAAACTTTACACTACTTCTGAATTATTGGTAAAATTTCCAAACCATGAAGCTTTAATTAGAGAGCTATCTAAAGAACATTACTAAAAAAGCTTAATCCATTGTTTATCGACGTTATTAATTAACTTTGAATAATGAGTAAGTCAATGTTCGTAATTCCTTTATTCCTTTTGATTATTCAAGCCTGTTTACCTACTAAACAAGTAGTAGAACATTTTGATAAAAGGGATAAAACTACAATTGTAAAGCAGCATAAAGCTAAATATCCTTATCACGCCTCTGATACAAGAATATTTGATTTAATTCATACCGATTTAAAGGTTGTTCCAGTATGGGAGAATCAAACACTTAATGGGATAGCAAAACTTACTTTAAAGCCTTATTTCTATCCTACTCAAAAGCTTATTTTAGACGCTAAAGGAATGAGTTTTAGTAAAGTTGCTATTCACACTAAGGAAGGAGTAAAGACTTTGAAGTATGACTATGATTCATTGCAATTAAGTATTCAACTAGATAAAAAATATACAAAAAAAGACACAATAGTTGTAGAAATAGTATACCAATCTAATCCTAATAAATTAACTGGTAATGGAAGTAAAGCAATAAACGACGATAAAGGTTTGTACTTTATCAATCCTTATGGAAGAGATAAAGTAAAGCCACGCCAGCTTTGGACTCAGGGAGAAACCGAAGCATCATCTTGCTGGTTTCCAACTATCGACTCTCCAAATGAAAAATGCTCTCAGCGCATAAGTATTCAAGTAGATTCTTCTTTAACAACGCTTTCAAATGGCGTTTTAATTTCTAGTGAAATAAAAGGTGGTTTAAGAGTTGACATATGGGAGCAAAAAAAGCCTCACGCACCATACTTATTTATGATTGCAGTAGGAGAGTTTGCTGTTGTAAAAGATTCTTGGAGAGGCATGCCAGTAAATTATTTAGTACCTGCTAAAGACTCAGCTTATGCTAGAGAAGTATTTGGAAATACACCGGAAATGCTTTCTTTCTATTCTGATATTTTAGGATATGATTATCCGTGGGACAAGTACAATCAAATAGTTGTTTCTGATTATGTTTCGGGGGCAATGGAAAATACAGGTGCTGTAATTCATGGTAAATGGGTTTATACTACCCCAGCAGAACGAATCGATTATAATAATGAAGATGTAGTTGCTCACGAATTATTTCACCATTGGTTTGGTGATTTGGTTACTTGCGAATCGTGGTCTAACCTTCCCTTGAATGAAAGTTTTGCTACTTATGGGGAGTATTTATGGATAGACTATAAATATGGTAAATATAAGGCAGATAAACAGCTAAGAGGTGATTACCTAGCTTACCTTTCTGATACACCGAGAGTGAATCTAATTCGATATCATTATAAGCACAGAGAAGATATGTTTGATCGGCATTCATACCAAAAAGGAGGTAGGATTTTACATATGTTAAGAAACATTGTAGGCGACGATGCATTTTTCGCTTCACTTAAATTGTATTTACACAACAGAGCATTTAAAAATGCTGAAGTGCATGATTTAAGAATGGCATTTGAGGAAGTAACGGGGCAGGATTTAAATTGGTTTTTTAACCAATGGTTTTTAGACAAGGGGCATCCTATATTAAATGTTAATTGGGAACATTTAGGTGATTCGCTTGTTTTAAATGTTGATCAGGTCCAGTCAGCCAATCAACCAACTTTTAAATTTCCAGTTGATGTCGATATTTATTTTGGAGACAAAGTTGAATCTAAAAAGCTTTGGATTACTAAGCGAACAGAATCTTTTGTTTTTCAAGGATTAGGAGGTGCCGAGGCCGTGAATTTTGATTCAAAAAAAGTTCTACTGATTGAGTTAAATCAGAGTTTAACACCTGAAGAAGCCTTTGTCTTATTTAAAGAATCGGATGATTACGGAACTAAACTTGAATCAATGATCCAAGTTAAAGGAGATACTTCAATTACTTCTTGGGAATTAATGAATTTGGCAGCTAAGGATAAATTTAATTCTTTTAGAAAGCTTTCCGTTTATTTCTCGACTCCTTTTGATGAAGGAAAAACAGAAGAGCATAAAGCATTCTTATTTGATATGTTTGATAAAGATCCTTCCTCTGACGTGAGGGTCGCCATTATAAATTCAACTCAAAGCACTTGGCCAGGCGATAGTTCACTAATTACTTTTTACAAGAAATCTCTAAACGATTCGTCAATCAATGTTAAATTAACAGCTTTAGATGTAATTAATGAAATAGCTAGAGAGGACGCTTTATTGCGCGCTTACGAATTAGAAAAAGAGACTGATTCACGAGTAATTAGACAATTGGCCAGTATGTATATTGGGGTGCGTGACGAGAGTAAAATAAAATGGTACAATTGGGCAATGAAACAAGTTGAAGCTAGATCAAAAGAATATGTTATTTATAAATATTCACAGTACCTTTTTGAGAAAGGGAATGATATTATTTGGAAGGCATGTAAAGCACTTGAGGAAGAAGCAATTCACGAAAACAACAAAAAAGTAAGGGTTGAAGCAGCTTTAGCAATTCAACGATTACGTGAAAGAAATATTCAGCGAATTGAAGATATCAGAAAGGATATCAAGGATAAAAAAGAAGCATCGAGAGGTAAGCCTTATGATTTGAAGATATTAATTGAAAAACACGAAGAGTTGTTAGCTCATGATAAAAGAATGGCTGAGCTATTACAAAAAATTTATGACGCTGAAATTAATGAGAATAATAAAAAAGAATACAATAATAACGGATTAATTACTACTGTTGTCCCTGATTTTAATCAGGAAGAAGAGGCAGAAAACTCTACCGATGGAAAAGCGGCAGAGTCTAAACAAAGGTTGTAAACAGAATGCACATTATGGAAGAAGAAAGATCTTTAAACTTTATAGAACAAATTATTGAGGCTGATTTATCCTCAGGAAAACATAAAGAAATTTATACACGTTTCCCTCCAGAGCCTAATGGATATTTACACATTGGTCATGCAAAGGCTATTTGTTTAAATTTTGGTTTAGGAGCGCAATACAACGGGAAAGTAAATCTAAGATTTGATGATACAAACCCAACAGCTGAGAAGCAGGAATTTGTTGATTCAATTAAGGAAAATATTGAGTGGTTAGGTTTCAGTTGGGAAAAAGAGTTACACACTTCAGATCATTTTAAAAAACTTCACGGATTTGCAGTTCAGTTAATTGAACAAGGCAATGCTTATGTTTGCGAGCAATCAGCTGATGAAATAAGAAGCTCTAAAGGAACACCAACAGAGCCAGGAACAAACTCACCTTATAGAGATAGAAGTATTGAAGAGAATTTAGCTCTATTTCAAAAAATGAAAGATGGTGAAGTTGAAGAAGGAGCAATGATTTTAAGAGCGAAAATTGACATGGCTCATTCAAATATGCATATGCGTGATCCTTTGATGTATCGTATTATTAAGCAGCAGCATCACCGCACCGGATCAGACTGGGTTATTTATCCAATTTATGATTTTGCGCACGGTGTAAGTGATGCAATTGAAGGAATCACACATTCTGTTTGTACGTTAGAATTTGAAGTGCACCGACCTTTATACGAATGGTTTAATAGTAAGATTGATACCACGTCAAAACCGCAACAAATTGAAATGGCGCGTTTAAACATTTCTAATTCTGTAACAAGTAAGCGTAAAGTTAAAAGACTCATTGATGAAGGTGTTGTAAATGGTTGGGATGATCCAAGGTTAACTACTCTTGCTGGAATAAGACGTAGGGGCGTTCCTGCTCAAGCAATTAAAGATTTGGCTGAAGGTATTGGTGTTTCAAAAAGAAATTCAATTACTGAAATGACACGTTTAGACTATTACACGCGTCAGGTATTAAATAAAACAGCTAACAGAGTAATGGCTGTATTGGATCCACTTAAAGTAACTATTACCAATTTTGAAAGTGGACAAGTTGAAATGTGCGAGGCAAAGAATAACCCAGAAGACGAATCGGCTGGAACGAGACAAATGCCAATTAGTAAAACTCTATACATCGAAAGAGCAGACTTTATGGAGGACGCTCCGAAGAAGTTTTTCAGATTAACAAATGGTAAAGAGGTTCGATTTAAGCATGGATATTATATTACTTGTAACGAAGTGGTAAAGGATGATGAAGGAAATATTACAGAGCTTTTATGTACTTATGACCCGTTAACTAAAGGTGGGTGGAGTGACGATGGTAGAAAAATTAAAGGAACTATTCATTGGGTAAGTGCAGAGCACGCCTTTAAAGCGAAAGTTAATCTTTACGAAGGATTATTTAACTCAGAAAACCCGGAAGAAGGTGGAAGAGATTTTATGGATGACATTAATCCAAACTCATTGGAAGTTATAGAAGCTTATGTTGAACCTTCGGTTAAAACATTAGCGCCTGGAACAACTGTTCAGTTTGATAGAACAGGATATTTCTGTATTGATAAAGATTCAACTGTAGATGAAATTATTTTTAACAGAACTGTTACGTTAAGAGATAAGAAGAAATAAATTTAATTACGAATTTTATACACGGCTAAATTTTTGGATGAGTACAATTTGTTTAAATAACGTAGAAATATACGCTTACCACGGAGTTTTCGAGGTAGAGCAAAAAGTAGGGCAATGGTATATTGTTAATTTGGAAATTGATGTTGATTTTTCAGAAGCAGCAATGAATGATGATTTAAAAGGAACCATAGATTATTCTAAGCTCAACGATATTATCCGAAAAGAAATGGCTGTTAGATCTAAGCTAATTGAAAATGTAGCTCATAGGATTGCTAACCGTATTTTAGAGTCTTTTCCCAATATTGAAGAGGGATCTCTTTCTTTGGCTAAAAAGAATCCTCCGGTTACGGGAGAAATGGAAAGTGTTGAGGTAGTAATTGAGTTGTAAAAAAGCCACTTTTTAATTACTGGCTTTTAAAGATTAATGTTTTCTTATTACTACTGTCTCTTTTTATTCGGTTAATTTTTTAATTTCCTCAACTAATTCGTCTAAACTGTTAAGTGTTTTTAAATTAGCTTTATCGAAAGTCATGTTTGAAGCTGCCGTGATAGTTTGAATACCGCATTTGAAAGAGTCTCCATCTTTAAAATAAACGAGGAAATTAATATCCATACCATTTGGTAATTTATTGGCAATAAAAATGCCTTCTTCTTTTATAGAGCAATCTGTGGCCCCATTAAATTGAGGGAATAAACATTTCACATAAGTGTTTTTTCCAAGACCCTCAATTTTAATTTCACAGTTATTTAAACTGCCATATTGATTAATAAGAGCATCGATATTACACCATGATAAATTATTGAATTCGAGAACGAGAAGATTTGGATCCATAAAATGGGGTGGGTTATTATCAAGCGTAATTTTACATCCTTCTATAACCGCATTTATATCCGGAGTACCAAAACCGTTTAGAGCAGAAATTGCTTGATCTCCACTAGCAATGGTGTTATTTGGAAACTGACCCCACATCGTATTTTGATAATACCCCCATTCTGAATTTATATTATTACAAGCTATTTGAGTTGAATCAAGTCGAGCAACAAGTGAAATTGCTTGATTTTCAGTTGATTCTAATTTGTCAACCTGAATTAAAGCTTCATCTCTAAATTCTTTAATTTGCTTCCAATATTCTGGATAATTGGTTGGAGCGCCAAAGTATAGTTCTTTAACTAAGTTCTCTAGTCTGTCACAGTCGTTGTTTTCATCAAAAGGAGTTCTCGTCCAAAAGCCACCTGATTGAACTTCACCACCATCTATAATTGAAACTATTCCAGGCACCCAATCCCAGCCAAAGGTTGAAGAGTCTGCAGTTTCATTAGGGTTTTCTATTGTGAAAGTGACTCCGTCTGCCAACTCAACTTCGATTCCATTTTGTGCAACAGAAATATTAAATTCACCTTGAGAGGATAGCGGGCCTTCATCAGAATTTGTCATCATTCCTGATAAAATCATGTCTCCAATATTGGTGATTTCGGTAATTGAAACTTCGACATTACCCTTAATAGGATTACCGGATGCATCTATAAAAGCATTAGAGGGGAAATTAACTTTATTCCCTGCTTCAGTTGTTATTCTAATAACTTCCTCAGCGTTAGCTAAATTAGTTTGTGGAGTTGGAGAGTAGTTCCTTAGTTGGTCTTCAAGCGTAACCTCTTTAATAGTTGTATAAATTGGGTCAGGTTTTTTGCAAGATGCTAATATTAGTAAAATAGTCGCTCCCGTAAGTAATTGTCTTCTCATTTTTTATTTTTTATTCTCAACGTAAAAAAGATGCCATTTCAACAAATTGATAATTATCGCTTTCCTAAATTTATATCTTAAAGTGTCTTGATATATATAATGTGTGAAGCATAAAAAGATACAGGTTGATTAATTTTTCTCCCAAAAGAAATAACTTATTTTAAATATTCCCCTT
>MDSY01063461.1_pt1 | contig 33728 bp, 18 predicted proteins | sample 811131 | NCBI WGS metagenome assembly MDSY01 (sample SAMN05326643, study PRJNA326480) | marine metagenome | isolation source: seawater | place: Atlantic Ocean: South West | collected 2010 | reverse complement strand
CCTCGGACAGCACTTGCAGACGTAGAAGCAGCCAGTATCTTTGATCCATTCTCCAGTTCTAAACTACCTTTATTCCATGATATTATACCTTGTTGCATCCATTTAGGCAAATTCTCATAAGCAGTTTGAAGTCTACCCAACAAATCTCTAGCAGTTGCTGCTTTGTTTGCCAATATTCCAATATTTACACTATCATTAAAAACACAATAATGTAAAAGATATGAAACAGATGTAGTAGACTTACCTGTTTGACGAGGCATCTTACAAATGTTAAATCTATTCTCGTGGAAATTTGTAATTAATTTCTCTTGAAAATCATATGGTTTAAATTGAACAAGTCCCTCATCAAGAGAAACAATTTTCATATAATTGTTCGCAAAATATACAGGGTCTTCCTTACACTTTAAAAATTCACGAATATTATCTTCCGTAAATTCTATCTGAGTATTTGCTTTTTTTAAATTGGGATTACCTAAGTAAACATCATTATCAGGCATAATAATTTCACCTCAAATAATTTAAATCTTTTCTCCAATCGGAGTTTTTATAAAATAATTCTTTTCTCCAATTTGATTCACTTAATCCTCCATCATGAACGCCATCATTACCATGAGCATTGCCGTTACCATTCCCGTTCCCATTACCATTAGACTTGCCATTTTTATTATTTCCATTTTTTTTCTTTTTTTCCTCATCATCATCTTTTTCTTTTCGAAGCCATCCACCCAAAGCTACACGATATCCTAATGGTATCTTCTTACATTTTTTGTCTTGATGACAATAATAGTAGCCTGGTTTACATTTCTTCATTTTTATTTATTATTCTTTACATTAGAGTTATTGTCTAAAAATTGTTGTTTCAACATTTTAGATAAATCTGAAGTTGACCCAACAAATAAAGCATTATTAGTAACTTGTGTAGTCTTTCCTTTATCTTCATCAATTTCCTTAACTTTTTTCTGAAGTTCCATTAATTTATCTGTTGTATCAGCAACAGACTTAATAATTTGTCCCGCTACTTCATATGCTCTTGGACTTGCACTTTCACCAGCAAGTTCCATTATACCATTGAGAGATTCTTGTCCCTTTTCAATTAAAGAATATAAATTAGCACGAGTATATTCATAATCTTTATCAACATCATCTGTAATATTTTTAATATCATCTTTTCTTCTAATACAACCACCTTCTGGTGTATTACTTACTTCTATACTACTACTAGTATTAAGTGCCTCGTCAATAGAATCATAATTATTCATAATTTAAATGTCCTTTTTCTGAGTTGGGCTATATGATTTACCATCTGAGAAGAATGATGTAGTCTCACTAAATCCAAAATCATCATCAGGTCCAGCACTAACAGGATCTGGTGTGACTGTATATCTTACTTCACGTTTAGACTTCTTAGTATCAGTATCAGCATAGTAATCGACCTGAACTTTCTTAATAAGACCTTCTGAGGACTCAGCAACAGGACCAAACAAGTATGTTTTAGCAGTGAATGTTAATGTATAAATTAATGCTCTCCTAGTAGAAAAATCACCTTCATAATCGTCTTGAAAAGCTATGTTATCCAAAACAATTGGTATATCTCTTTTCTCTCCTATAGATTTTACTAAATCTACTGTTAAATTAAATGATGGTTGAAAATATGGAAGTATCTGCTCAATAATTTGTAAGGCATCATCATTCATTTTGGTTAAAATATTTAATTCAAATCCAATATTATATGGTACTGGCATAAAAACTTTCTTCAAATTTGTACCATCAGATGCTTTAAAAGTTTGTGTTACACCAACCTTTCTGGTAGAATCATAACTAATATTATTCATCTCAAAAGACATTCTTGGTAATGTTATTTGAGTTGGTTTATTTAAATCTGCTTGTTGCTCTAACCTTGCCAAAAACTTTTGTGATGGTCCATATGCTAGTGGAACTTTCATTTCACTATAAGTATTTCCAGTCGCATCATCATGTCTAATGTAAATTTGGTTGAATAAAGTACCAAAGGCTACAATAGATTTTCTAACAATTTCGTGATAGTAATAAGTTCCTAACATTATGCTTGTCCAAATGGATTTTTCTCTGTGAAATCAAGAATAGAATCTGATTCTGTTTCTATTTCATCACTTTTATCATATTTATCAGCATATTCTGCTGACTCTATATAATCAACACTATATCTAGCATCAGAAGTTGATCCTATAGCAATATCACCTGAAACAAATGTTCCATTAGTTGTTCCAAGTTTAAGTGTATTTGTAGTAACATCCCAAGTCTTAACTCTACCTGTAGCATTAGAAACAGATCCAGTTACAATTTCATTAAACTTATATGTTCCAGTACCAGATATTATTGGTGGTGGTGTTACAGTTCCTATATTACCTGTGAATCCAGAAGGATATCCAGTACCAGCATCTGAAATAAGAATTGAAGTCACAAATCCAGCAGAATTTATAATAGCTCTACCTGTAGCAGTATTTCCTACTCCAGCATAATTGAATATTAAAGTTGGATTTATTGGATATCCACTACCACTATTTCCAATACTTACCGTACCTATACCAGAACCATTAGTTACTAAATTAGCAGTAGCAGCAGCACCAACACCATAAGATGTTGATCCTATACCTAATACAGTTGATCCAGCACTTACTATTGTAACTGTTGGTGTTACAGTATATCCAGCACCTGGATTTGTTAATAATATTTCCTTAACTGAATAAACACCATTATAAGATGTTGTTATAGCAACAGCAGTCGCATTAGTACCTCCAGCAGGAGCAGTTGTTATTGCTACTGTAGGAACTTTAGTATAATCATATCCATCATTGTTGAGAATAATATTTCTAACATATCCTGATCCTGTAGTAGTACTTACATCTAATGTTGCTGTTGATCCAATAGAAATTAATTTTAAAGATGTAATATATCCTTGATCAACCAATACAGAATCAATTTCTTCAGTAGTTGTACTAACTTGATCCCATCCACCCATTTCATCTTCAAGTTCGAATAGTTCACATTTTAATTCATAAACATAATTTTTTCCTAACTGATAGAAAGGATTTTCGTGTTCTACAAATTTAATTTCAAAAAGTCTTTTACCCAAGGGGAAATAAATTATATCACCTTCACGAGGTCTACTTGTAACCTCTACTTCACTGTCTGGTAAACCTTCTAGAAATGGTGATATGAAATCTTCAAATCTTTCTTTTGATATTGTTACAACTAATTCATCCTTTAAACTCATACCAAATTTAGTCATTATATCACCAGCACCACTATACCCCTCAAAAGTATTCACATAAGCTTCTATAGTAAAATTATCTGTAAATTTGGATGATTCTAATTCTGTAAATAGACTATCTTTTTTGACAATTCTTCTAGGTAAATAAATTACATCAATTCCATAAATGGACAATTGTTCATTTATTAAATCTTGAACTAATCTTTGTTCACTTTGTGAACCTTGAAGAAAAAAGGGATTTAATGCCATTATCCTATCATATCAAGTGGTGGTAATTCATATTCATTATTTAATCTCTCTCTAATAGATTCTATTTCTCTTTCTGCGTCATCATATATTTCTCTAGCATTAAACTCAATACCACCAGGCAATTTAACTCCTTTAAATTTACTTAAATTTTGACCCCATTGTCTCTTTATTAATGCTGTTAAATATAATTTCAAGAAACTATCATTATAAACTCCAGTAAAAGTATTTGGATCTAAAATTCTCCAACAATCCATTACAAAATAACTTCCAACTGATTGAGCATTCCAATCAATATCCATATACAATCTATCTTGTCTCTTATTATATCTAATCTGTTTATCAGTTGTTAATAACATATCAATATCTTCAAGATATGTTTTTACCATTGAATATTGTAATAAATCAATTGAATTAAAATTATATAAATCATTCAAAAATAATTGATATTTTATACTAAACATACTACCAGATATTGAACTGGTATCAAATTTAAATATTTTCTCTACACCAATAATTGAATCTGGAACTTGTATAAAATTGGATGTTTCATACCAATTCGAAGTTATTGTTCCCATTCCACTAACATTAGTAGAATTGGCAGTTGATGTTACTATACCTACTGTATTATCACTACCAGGTTTATTATAAGCAGTTCCTCTATCAATATCATCTTGAGTTATTCTATATTTCAGATACATTCTTTCAACACCATCAAAATGACGTTCATTGAATAATTGTAAGGCATCATCAACTAAATCATCTATTTGATCATCATCAACATTAATCTCTAATACAGGAGCACCTAATTTTCTTAAACAATAATCTACTAATTCTTGTCTTGTTGTTGGTTTTGCCATCAGAATGAACCCCCATCTATTTGTGCTATATCACCATAATATGTAACAACACCAGATGTTGCTGTTATTATTCCAGAAGAAATTTTAAGATTTCCTAATGTAGAAATACCACTAACATTTAAATTTACAAGAGTTCCAATCGTATCTGCTGTAATACCAGTCAATCCACTAGCACTTCCATAAAAAGAAGTAGCAGTTACTGAATTAATACCACTAATATTAGTAGCACTATCTCCAATAACATTTCCACCAACATTTAAATTCCCATCAAGTGTTGATGATCCAGAAACATCTAATGAAGTTACTGAAGCAATTCCACCAATAACATTTGTAGAATTAACGGATGTTTGTGCTATACCAGTAGTACTATTACTTGTAGCAAGTACCTTTATAGCATCAGATTGACCAATTCTTACTTTAATGTTAGCCATTATCTTGTAACTCCCTCTCTAACAAGAACAGATCCTTCAACTACTCTAGTTTTTATACCAGTAGCATCTTCAGTAAGTAGAATATCATAGACATATCTACCAGTCTTCAAAGCATTGGTTTGAACTGGAGTTAATGAAATTTGGATTTGACCTTTTGCTCCATCTGTTATAGATGCAGTAAAATCTGTTTTTGTATTACTAGAAGCATGTTTTCTGACTTGAGCAGATATCGAATACCCTGATAACACTTTTGGTCCAGAATCATCGGTTTCCACCAAATCAAATTGTTGATTAAAATTGGCTCCTGCATTAATTACAAGATTAGAAACATATACAGCTGCCATCTATTCCTAATATAAGTTCTCTTATTATTTATGACTTATTTAGTCCACTCACTAAAAGTTTAAGAGCATCCTTAATTTCATCAATATCTTTTCTAAGATCACTTAACTCTCTATCTTTTTTTTCTCTATGTTTTACCGATTTAACATATTGATCATAACCAACATCATCACAATTAACTATTGCTCCTGTTTTCTCATCTCTATAGAGATTTGAATGACCTTCAACTCTAATCATCTTACAGCAATTGTTCTTAATTCTTTCACTCTTGGTGGTTCTGCCTGATTTGTACCAGACATTACAATTTTAATAGTATATCCAATAAATTCTGGAAGATTATCAGCAGTATACTGATATTCTTTAAATTGATTCTTAATACTAGGACCAACAAACGAATCAGATCTACCATCATTTTTTGTTTCATCTTTAACAACATCACCAAATCCATCATCATCATTATCAATAAGATTTTTATATCCTGGGAACAATGCAAATGATTGATTTATTTCACTAGAGTCTGATTTTATTAAATTATAAAGAACTCTAATATCAGATGAAGAATGTCTATAAGCAGTCATTAATACTTTTAATGAAGTTGCTGGTTTAGATAAAGTAACAGTATTTGAAACATATTGAGCACAATGTGGATCATCAATAACAGAATTAACTCTATTATCAACATCATATCTTTCAATTCCAACTGGATTATTCAATCTATGACTAATAAATTCAGTTGAAACACCATCCAAATAAATGATTGGAGAAATATTTTTATCATTTGATGTTAGTGTTAATGCTGTTGTAAATGATTTTTTCCTTGGTAAATTTGAAAGATATTCATTTTCATTTACTTTAGAAGCAACCATCCTAACACTATCCAAATCATTATAAGAATTTAATTGAACTTGTTCATATCCAAGATCATTAAATGAATTTTCAGTTCCAGATACACTAGTTGCTGATACTGATCTTATAGTACTTGATACATTTGTAGCAGATCCACTAATACCTGTTGGAGTACCTACATCAAATCTTGGAACTAAAGCACCATATATGATATTTTGTGTACCTCTAACATTAGATCCACCAACAATTGAATTATCTTTAAATGATAATTGAGGTTGATTATCAGCATCAATAGATCTATTTTTACCATTTTTAGTTCTATCAAAAGATACATAATAACTATCTAAATCAAGTGAAAGATTGCTAATATCCAATTTATCTATAGTTTCTAATCTTCTTAAAGAAACTCCACCAATTTGATATTTTTCAACAACACTATTAACTGGATGTTCAATTGGAATACTATTATCAACACCTCTCTTATTTCCTGAAGTGTTTGCTATATTTAAAATACCAGTTCCAACTGATTGATATCCAATAATTTCATTATTAACTTTAACATATCCTGTATTAGCAGCACTTACGGCAATACCTTCATAAGTTAAGAATTGTGATGTTGAAGCAACACTAACAGTTGCCGTTTCATCCCTATTCACAACTGCGGTTGTTGTAGTAGGAGCAATATCAGATTTTATATTTGATAATTTAACTTTATTGGTTCCAGAATACATTCCATGATTGAAATGACTAACTTTAATATAGTTTCCATTATTAATACCACCATTATTAAAGGTACTATTAGATAAAATTGGATAAGTATTATTGCTAATAACATTTCCAGCATTATTGTAGTAACTTATACCCATACCAACTGGATATGAAGTTGCTTGTCCCTGAATATTTGTCAAATATATGGTATCAATACCACCAATAGAATTGATTGTAATTTTAGCACCTGAACCAGTTTTTGATGTAAGTGAGGAAGTCTTAATACCAACCACATCACCAACTCTATAACCAGTTCCAAGTTCATCAGCACTTGGAGTTGCTCCAGTTAAAACACCATCAGCATTAGCAGTTATACTCAATTTTAAATCTTTTCCTTGACCAGTAATATTATAAGTTTCAGCATTAATTTGTGTTTGGTAATTATTACCACCATCAGTAACACTAGATGTTAAAGCTGAACAACCAACACCAGTAATAACAGAAGTTGTACCTGCTTTATTACCAGTTAATTTTCTACCTGGAGCCAATGTATTAATAAGAGCAGTTTGATCTGATTGAATTGTAGTAATTCCAATATATCCAGTCTTAGGTAGAGTTTCTATAGGATTTGTATTCAATCTAGGTGTATAACCATTGCTTTCATCCAAATCTGGATTGGTAAAGAATGCTGTTCCATTTAATGATGTAAATTCTGCTTTATAAAGCTTAAATGTCATATCCTGTGATTGATCTTCAGTCCATAAAGCACCATTCTGTGATTTGAATAATGATCCAGATCCATATTGTCTAGAATATCTTAATGAAGATCCACCTGAAGCACCAGGAATTGATTGTGGATTAACAGCAACATCACCATGTCTACCAGTCCAAACGGTATAATTAACACTTCTTTCTGCTACAAGTACAGCAGCATATGATGATCCTGGTGGTAGATATAATGGTTCTGGGAATGTAAATTTAGTTTCTTTACTTGCGCTATCTCTATCAAATTCAATATTATTAACAAGATTACCATTTTCATCAACTTTAGTTGGGTATAAAGTTCTAGTTCTACCAACTATTCTCATAGAAGGTCTAGCATCACCCGTAACCGTCCTTATTTCGCATCTAACAGGTGTTCCTGCTACATCGTCTATAGAAGCAAAGAAAACCCCTACACTGGTCAGGAAGACCCCATTCAGGTCATCGTTACCATTAATTGCTGAAGGTGCTAAAATATTTCCACCAACAACAAAAGTTTGTGCTAATGGATCAAAATATTCTACTGTTCTAGTTCTAACTGTATTTGTAGTTGATCCAGTAACACCTAAATCAACATCAGTAGTTGAATTAACATTTAATGTATTAGTATTTGTTGTTATGGTTACATCATTTTGCCATTCTTCAACAGTTCCTACTGCTGTATATGAAGTATCAGCAGTTACAATAGAAGGATCTTGTCCTGGAGGTGCTTGTCTATTCTCAGCACTTGTAGTTAATCTAAATGATTTAGTACCACTATTAACCTTCACAGTAGGTGATGGTTGTAAATAAGGATCTCTTAAGAATAATGCTCCATTAATGTCACCAAAGCTATCAGTTATTAATGATAAATCTTTAACATAAGCAGAAGCACCTGACTCTTGACCAACTAATCTTGAATTTTTAGCAACATATCCAAAATATAATCCTTGAGCTTCTTCTGCTAATGAACGAGTATCGACATTTAAGAATTTTGATGTTTGACTATAATCTGTAGAAATACTATCAACTCCACGAGAATATGGATCAGATCCATAAATTGATGTTGGAGCATTAAAAGCACCATCTTTATGATCAGGACGACAAATCCTAAACTTCATTATAATATTTCCATCAGCATCTAAAGCATGTACCTCTTCACCTATCGTAAATGATCCAACTGAACCATAATTAGATCCATTAGAACTTGGAGTTATTTCTAATAATTTTGGAATAATATCAAATATTTGTTGACCATCTAACCAACAAAAAACCTTAGTCCACTCAGGGAACCCTGTTGCTTTATACTGAATATTTCTAGATCTCATAAAATCATCTGTTGCTGATGATATAAGTCTATTTTGGAAGAATGTATCTGTAGTGTTTATAGTTGTTGAAGCACTAGCAGATCCAGATATACTTAATGCTCCACTAAATGTCTCTACATTAGTTTCTTCAGATGTATTAACTCTTTCTGCTGCACCACTTCCAGTTTCTCTGTTTACATTAGATGTCGTAGATAATACATTACCCAAATCTAATGATCCAGACAAGTTAGTATTTAAATTTAAATTACTTACTTGATTAGTTCCACTTTGTCTTATTATATTATCTTCAAGTTGAATAGTTCTGGTCCATGTATCAGCAGATGGATCCAATTCAACATCACCACCTATAGCAGGAAGTTCATATGGGTTAACATTAATAATTTCTGTAGCATATGGTTGTGATAAAAATTCTACTTCATTGTATTTTAGAGTTATAGCATGTCCTGTTTTTTGTACATTAGAATCAAATAATTCAAAATCAGAATTAGCATCATATTGCGAACTAATAAGTGATGCTTTAGGCATTGGTTGTAATGCTAAAGTTCCTCTAGATCTAATTGGTGTTATCTCTTGTAAATCTGGATTAACAGTTACGGCTGATAAGAAACTATTAATTTTAGAATAATCTCTAAAACTATCTACAAAGAAACCACTCTTAAATCTATTTCTTCCTTCAGAATCTTGAATTTGTAATGTTTGAGCACTAGTTTCTAATAATGACAATGATGTTACTTCTTCTAAATTAGAAACTCTATCATCAATACCACCAATATCACGCATCGTATATCTTCTATTATCAACTAAAGTTAAGAAAGCATTTTGTGGATTATACAAATAAGGTGGTAACTTAATTGTTCCCAATTCCATCAATTCATCATTTCTTACAGGAGATTTTGGATTTTCAGAAGAAACTCCTTTTTCATAGATAAAATCACCAAATTTATTCAAATAGACTTTATCAATTCTTGGAAGGTAATAATTATATCCGATAATTGAACTTTCATTTGGTATGATATATTGTTTAATACTATCAGTAAATTCTCTTGTAGAAAATTCAAATGGTGATCCTGTCATACTTGCTGGTAAGTACTCAGGAACTCTTGGTCTAAAATCTATGGTATCAGTTGCTCTTAAACCATTTACACCAACATTAGGAATATCAGTATCAAATCTATCATTATCATAACTTAAAGCAGTGAAGACATCGCCGTCATCATTATTCTTGATTGTATAATAATCAACAACAATTAACAACTTTCCTGATGGTTCTGATGTACCTTTATTTCTAACAAGTCTTGAATAATCATAATATTGATCTTTTTGTCCTTTGTTAAGAGTAAATGAATTTGTAATATTTTTATAAGTTCCTATTGTAATATTTTCTATATTAGTTTGTATATTAGATTCTGAAAATGATACAGATTCCGATTTAGTAAACTTATCACCAGTCAAATAAACAACAGCCAATTTATTAGCAGCAGGTTTTGAAACTATTCTGGCAACTACTTTACTATCATCACCAGAAATATTTTCACCAATAATAGCATTTGTTTGTACATCAACAGTACTAGTAAATTGTAGTATATCTAAAGTTGGGGTATTGGTATCAATAGATTCATAAACAGCTAAGAATTTGGAAACATCTGGGAGATTTAATGATATTTCTTCATCTTGAACTCTTAAACCATATCTTCTATCAAAAATAAGTCCATCAGAAATAGAAGCAGCACCATTACCAGTAGCAGCAGATCCTGATGTTTCATATTTTGAATATGAAACATTAACTATTTTACTTCTATTATAATCTTTTATTTTACTTGTTATTCCTTTTTTAATAATGGATGTATTAACTACAGCATTACTACCATTAGTTAAACCAGAAATTGTTATTTGATCTCCATTATTCTGATAAGCAAATCTATCACTAGTTACTGTTCCTATTCCACCATTACTAAAATGAACAGAATATCTTTCTTGATCAAATGATTCAAAACTTGCTGTGTCAACATCACTATATTGTGATTTAACATCGTTAATTGTAATAGTTGTTGAATTACTAGAAATTGTTCTTCCTGTAATTTGTTTCGTAACTTTTAAATTTGATCCATCAAGATTTACTTCAGAAACGTTTTTATTAGCAAGAGGAGCATGTAAATAACCTCTTCCTCTGATTATAGGTGCTCCAGCAAACATACTAACTTGTAAGGAAGAAGTTGGAATTGTTCCATTTGTTATTCCACTAATTGCCTCAATTACTATTGAAAGACCTCCAGAACTGATTTCTTTAACTTTATTAAATGTTTCTGTAGTTTCTCCTGGTTTTACATATCTAACAATGGAACCAGTTGTTAATCCATCAAATGGGGAGGATCCTGAAGTAACTGTAGAAACACCAGCACTTGCAGCAGTAATATTTACTGTAACTACATTATTAGGAAGTCTAAATTTTTCTAAGTGACTATTTGCGGTAAACTCTGGATATCCAGTACTAGCAGGTTGTTTTACTGATTTTATATTCTGAGTATTTGCTGCTGTTGCGACACCAACAACTCCAGGATATTCTATACCATTAATTTCTATAGGTTCACCTTTAGCAAAGCTACCTGAAGTTTGATTTAAAACTATAGTTGCTGATCCATTACCAACACCAACAGAATATCCACTTGCTCCACTATTACGACCCTTAACAAATGATCCTTTAGGTAAAGATGTAGCACTTATTCCTTGATTTAAAGTTATTTTAGTATTTGTTTGAATATCAAATAATCTAAGTTCCCAATTAGTAGAATCTCCAGTATAAGCAGCATCTTCTAAATTAAAACTATATGCTCTGGCACTACCTATGTTTGCTGCTGCTGGTGTTCCAAATTCACTATACAATTCAACAATTTTTCCTTGTTTTGGTAATCCTGAAACTTTATTTACCTTTAAAACACTACCCATATCAAAATTAACAGCCACATCACTCTTAATTCCAACATCTCTTGGTTTATCAACATCAAGAATAGTTGTTCCAACCTTTTCTATATCATATCCTCTAACATATGCCTTACCAGAAGACAATTTAAGACACATTAAATCTTTTGATGGAGTATTTAATTGTTCTGTTTTGTCATTTTTAAAATATAATCCACCATTACCTAAATTGTCATTTAATGAATTGTGTAATGTAAATTGAAATGGTCTAGTTGTGTAATCACCAGACTCATCAAATGTCCTTTCTGCTATCCAATCTCTAACTATATTATATTGACTTTTTGATTGTAAGAATTTAATTTTACCATTATCAACTCTCATTAACTCAACAAAATCAGTATCATTCTGATCTGATATTAATTTTTTAGTTAAAGTTAATTTTATTTGTAATCTATCAGCACCTGGAGCAGCATAATTGGTAAATCCTTTAGCATTATCATATAAAGAATTGTCATCTTTAGCATTAACTAAAATTTCATCAACCTTTAGACCAACTCTATATGATGGTTTATTTGTATAATAATCTAAAATTAGAGTTTGATCTGTAACATTTACAAAATATCCTCTAATAAAATAGATACCTTTTGTTATAAATGATGCTGATCCAATAGATGTTGCATTTGTTTCTATTAAAGAAGCAAAAGGAGTACCAGCACCAATTGTTGTATTACCATATACTACATTTTCTGTACAACTTAATAACTCACCATCAGTAAAAGCAGATATTTGTGAATTATTATCAGAACTTAAATATGTAACATATATCGTTATATCATCAACATTAACATTATCAGGTAAAACAACGTACTTAATAGTAGCAGTTATACCAGAAGTTTGACCTGTTATTTTTTTACCTATAAAATTATTCAAATATACTGATATATCAGTACCATAATTTACAGAATTAAGTTTTACTGCCTGAAAATTGCCATCATAAGATATTGCTCCAGGAATTACAACAGATCCATCTTTAAAAATATTATCACCAAATGACTGTAATTGATTTTGTAATATGGATTGAGATGTTGTTAACTCTCTAGCTTGTACTGGAAATCCTGGTTTATATAAGACTTTATAAAAATTCTTTTCAGAATCAAAGTCATCGTAATATGGACTTACATTTAAATTAGTTTTTTGTGCCATTTTTTTCTAGAATTCCAGAATGATTTTAACGTCTTCTTTTTGTCTTACATCTCTTTTAACCATTTTGCGGTTATCAATGTAGATAATGTCTCCCGTCTTTTTATTTATCTCTGGATTTGCAAGTCCAGATGTGAAGTTTACTCCTAAATTAATTTGTTTAGAATCTATAACAGTAGTTATACCACTAAAATTGCTATCTATTCCAACACTAAAATTAGCACCACTTGTTACAGATATAACATTAGATCCACCAGAATCAAATGTCAAAACCTTAGATTCTGTATCTACAACTCTATAATCTTGATGATTTGATTTATTACTATTATTTAAATATAAAGATCTGTCTTGAAAATATTTCAATACATTTGTATCTTTATCATATGAAGCAACATAACCTTTAGCAGTTCCACCACCAGCAGAAACACTACGTGTTTGAGTTATTGCAGCACCAACTAACTTATCAGTATCAGCAACGGTAGTAATAGGAGATTTTAATTTTATTGAATATAATGATGAAAATTGACTTGATGTTGTAATTCCAGTAGAATTAAATTGAGATGGATTCTTAATAATTCCAACTTGAGCAAATTGTGTATCTATTGGAAAATCTTTTGATGAATCATCAAATCTAGCATAAATTAATACTTTATCAGCACCCAATTCAGTATAAACATCATATCCATGTCCTTTTGATGGTGGAATTATAGGTATTAAAGTTGCTGGTGTATTGTTAATAATAGCACCAGAATTTATCGAAGATAAATCAACCATACCATAAGTATATCCATAACCACCTGAAGTTACACGAACATCAGATATTTCTCCACTGTTATTAATAATTACTAAAGCTTTTGCTCCAGTACCATCACCTAAAATATCAACAATATGCTCCCCTGCAAGATTATTACCATAATTATCTCCAGCATTTTCAATATATATTTTTTTAATTTGATTTTTATTAATATCAGAATTTGCTGCTTCTCTAACAGTCTGTATTTGACTGTCAGTAGAAGTTTCCCAATCATTTGGCAATACAATATATTCTGTAGAATCAAATTTTATAACATCACTTGGTGAAATTGAAAAAAGATATTTCCAAATATATCCATCACCACTTGTTCCAGCAGATGCTGGTTCCAAATCAGTAAATGTTGGTTCGTCTAAAGATCTATTTCCTTTAGCATTATCACTTCCAGGAACACCAAAAGCACCATTATCCAAACAAACATATACTCTATAATCAGAATTTAAAACATAAAAATTTGTATTATATAACGTTTGTCCATTAGGTGCTGGATTTTTCCCTACAGAATAATCATGTCGATACATATCGTATCGAGTATTAGAAGTCCAACTATGCTTTTTAACAACTCTTCTAATATTGGCACTATTAATTTTTTTACCAAAAAGAGTTGTACTTTTATATTGAGAAGAATATGATAAATTATCTGTAGGAGGTGGAACACTGTTTGAATTTCCAGTATTCCATGTATCACTTCTACCAAAACCAACCGCAGTTGGATTTGGCAATCCTAGAAATGCATAATAAGAATTATTAGAGTCTAATACAGAATCTACAAAATTACTAGCATTCAATATTCTAAATTGATCTGTTACTACCGCTGGCATATTAATAGTTTTTTAGATATTTATACAAGATTTTTAAGTAGGAGTGGATAATGCACCACTATCCTCTAAGGTATCATTACCACCCCGTCTTTGTAATGTTGGGAAAGTAGATAATCCAGAAATTATTCTACCAGTGACACCAATGGAAATTGGAGATGAATCTCTGGTAAATCCACTAATCTTACCACAGGAATATTTACCTACAGGTGATGTTGTGAAACCAATAGTATTTAACCCACTAGTAGATGTATCTGATTTTATGGTACATGTAATAATACCAGACATGGTACTTGGGGCAGTTCCAGTATAACTAAATTCCTTGACAATATAGATGTTATCAACAAATTGAGTTCCTACACCAACAACGTTTGTATCGGATCCATCTGTAGATGTTAATCCAGATCCAACTCTTGTATCAGAAATATAAATTGGATTACCAACACTTATTGGATTAAATCCACTAGTACTAATAGCAACAAATTTTAGACATAAATCACTACCAGACATTGTAGTACTAATTCCAGTAATAATACCAGCAGTATTTTGTACTGTAGGGTTAGTTCCAGTTACAAGATCATATACTGGATTTTCAGATGAAATCAATACAGATGGAGCAACTGTATACCCAAGACCTGAATTTGTTAGATTAATATTATTAACAGAACCATTACTTATTGTTGCTGTTGCTGTTGCTGTAACACCAATCGCAACAGCATTATCATCAAAAATATGTGGTGGAGCAGAAACAGAAACCGTTGGTGCTGAAGTATATCCACTACCACCAGAAGAAACTTGAATATCATAAAGAGAACTACCAGCCATGATTGCTGTTGCTGTTGCTGCAGTTGATACATTACCAGAAACAATTATACCACCAAATGATGAAGCAGTTCCGTCATATCCAAATAATTCAGCATTATCAACATAAAATTCAGTATCACTAGTTGAAAAATCTTTGATTATTCTTGCTGCTGGATATACGTAAGGTTCTAATTTAACTCTCTTTTTAGATACAAAAACTTCATTAATTACTTTATCAACTTTTTGTTTTATCAAACTTAAAGGTTTAATATCATTTTCATTAATACCTTGTTTTGTATAAACATTAGTCTCTAAAGTTTTAGATGTATCTAAACTTAAAACAGTTCTAACATCTTGATCTAGAGTTGTTGGAATACCAACATTTCTCTTTATTTGAACTTCATCACCAATTTCAATAATGGTTTTTTCACCATCTTTAACTACAGAATCTTCATCATCAGTTCCTTTATAGAAGAAAATATCAATATTATCATCTTTTGTTGGGGGTTCTTTAAATGCTAAAGATGTTCCACCAGAAAACTCATATGCTTTTCCTGGTTCCTGTATAACACCATTAATTATTACAATAAAGACATTAGCAAGTTCACTATCAAATGTATTTGTAGACTCAACACTAATTAAACTTCCATTATAATAAAGTGGGAATTTAGTATTTACCCCATCTTGGTATCCTACAATAGGATCTATATAATCAAATTCACCAAATTGCCACATAGAGAACTTATCATTATAAGTTCTTCCAACTTCTAACACTGATTTAGATTTTAAAGAAATTAATCTTCTATCTGTAACCAAACCAACAGCTTCAAAGGTATCACCTTCCTTAAATGCATATCCACTTCTAGAAATAGAATAATCTGTTATTTCAAACAAACCAGATTCTCCATACTTATTGGAAGATGTTCCATTAACATGGGCATTAACTAAAAGACCAATACCAGTATCTGTTGTTGATCCAATACCCCTTCTAGATATACCTTTTATCGATAGATTGTCATATGAAGGTTCAGATACAAATATTTCAGGATTTTGGTATCCAGATCCACCATTTACAATATTAAATGCTAAGGCACCACCACCATGATTAGTTGATTTACCAATATAAACATCAAATTCATTATTATCAATCTTAATAATAGCAGTAGTTACTCCAGAAATAGGATCTGCCAAATTAGATCTACCAACATTAACTGTAAGATCTTTTCCAGAATTAGCAGTTGCATTAGAAACAACTGTTGCTATTCCAGAAACAGGATCAGTTGATCGAGGATAAGTATGTTCACTAGCATGATCATCTCTAGCACAAGTCATTGTTAATGAATCATCAGCAATGGTTATAGTTGCTCCATTAGATATTCCATGAGCACTAGCAAATGTTAATGTAAGTTCACCAGTTTCTCCACTATAAACTGCGTTAGTTGGTTGTAATGATCCATTAACAGCAGTAGATGTAGCACTAACAAACTTATGCTCTACACCACCACGAGGATAACTATGGTGTGTTTGATAATCATCTTGAGCACATTTGAAAACAACTGTATTGTTCTTAAATTTAATAGTATTTCCTGTAACTAAATTATGATTGGTACCAGTATTAACTCTTAGAATACCTGTTACTGGATTATAAGAAGTTCCATTTTGTGGTTGTAAATTACCACTACCACCAACAATTATCTCAATAGCATCTGATGATGCGTTAACAAATTGATGTGTATTTACACCTACAGGTTGAGCAGTAATAACTGCACCACTTCCAACACTCTTACCAACATCCACTGAGAATATATCATCATTAATCTTAGTAATAGTAGTGTTTACTCCAGAAATAGGATCAGTTCCTCTAGGATATTCATGTATAGTTTTATGTCCGTCTTTAGAACATGTAAATCTTAGAGATTTGGTATCAAAGTTAATTTGATTATTAGTTACTAATCCATGACCAGCGGCTGTAATAGTCATAATTCCAGAAACTGGATCATAATCAGCAGCAGTTGGTGTTAATTGTCCACTAATTGCGTATTTATTGATAGCATTATTATCTGCTGATACAAATTTATGTTTAAAACCAGCATCTATGACTGTAACACCTATAGAAACAATATTATTATATCCAGAACCAAAAGTTAAATCATCATACCAAGGATAAACAGTACCTTGACCATTATATGTGTGTGGTATAGTTGTAGTTCCAACATTAGCACTAAATTTATTTGTTGAAGATACAGAAACTATTGAGAATTTATCACCATATTTTCCACTTGGGAAGAAGTTTGTAGTAACTCCAGAATTAGCAGGACAAGTAAAATGTAGTCCAACTAATTTAACTGAATCTGTATTTGCGTTTCCAAATACAAATTGATGCGGTTCAACTGTAGTAATGGTAACTATACCACTAGCATTATCATATACTGCTGTTGAAATTGCTAACGCAGTTCCTTGAGTAGCAACACCTATAACATTAGTGATAGATCCACTATTATTCAATACTGGCATAACTTTAGCACCAGCAAGTGGAGCATATCCAAGTCCATTACTATTTCCTATAGAAATAGGAACTCCACCTCTAGGTAATTGATTTGCGTTTATATCTTCATCATTTATTATTAATGATCCATTAATCGATGTAATACCAGAAAATACAACACTAGATATTCCAGAATTTTCAACAATTTGGAAATTATTTAATGGATTATTATCAGTTGTTGGTGATTGGAATATTCCATTAACAAATAAAATTCCAGTTCCACCACTAGTTCCTATTCCAGTGGTATTTGCCCCACCAACAGTTAATGTATATTCATTTGTAATTCCATCAAATTTCTTAGAGATATCATCATACACATTATTAGATGTATAGTTATCTCTAAGAAATACTCTTCCATTAAAGTCTGCTGTTGGGAAAGGTAATCCATTCTCTAAAAGGGGTTGTTCCTTATTACCTCTAGGTGCTTTAGAAAAGTTTATAGTTTTTCCAGTAATATTATATGAACCACCATATATTGTAACTGTTGAATTATTTGTATGTGTAGTAGAACTAGAACCTACAAATCCTCTATTAACATTAACCAAACTATAAGTACCAACACCAACAGAAATTGGTCCTACTGTTGTTGTTCCAACTCCAACATTAATAACTTCAACATATTCATTATCAATCTTCAATATATCTTCCGTAGATATGCTAGTTATTCCACTCAATGAGAATATTGTTGAAGAAGCACTTACCTGACCACCAAGATTATATTTTAATGTATGTGTAATATTAGTAGAAGATACTGGATATTGAATAACATTATCAATACTAATAATTGATTTTGTATTGGAATTAACCATTGACAATTCATGATTATTTCCAGAACCAACATTAATAAAGGTAACAGCTGCTCCAGCTCTAGTAGTTGAAATATTAAAACTATTATTATTAATAACTGATTTTACATAAACCCTAGATGGTAATGTTCCAGTTATGGATCCATTTTTATATGTCATTGGAGATGAACTAACACCAATAAAACTAGATCCTGATTTATATTCTAATTCTTCATTTGCTCTAAAGAAATGATTTTCTAAAGTAAACTTACCAGTAGCAAGATCGACAGATGATGAAGATGGGTCAAATGATTTTCCAAAAATAGAAACATTATTGGTTTTTGCTTCAAATGACTTAGTATTGATTCTATTACCACCAATAGCATTATATAATAAAATGTCTACATCATCAGTAGTTTTTCCGTAAGTTAAAGTTGATGGATCATTTAAAGTATCATTTTGATTATAATAACATTGATTTAATACAATAACACTAGAAACTCCTACTACATTATCTGGATGGAATTTAACAATATAATTAGATCCAACTACAGATCCTCCAAAAGTACCTAATCCAACACCACTATCATAATTTGAAGTTAATCCATTATTAAGTGATAATGCTTGAGATTGTTGAACATAAACATTTGTTCCATCATATACAGATAATACCTCATGAACTGCTCTTGAAGAACCAATACTAACTTCAACAATAGATTTAGAAGCATTAAATAATCCCTTATCAAGTTCTAAAATAGATGTAGTTCCAACACCACTATTAGATAATCCTTGATAGATCATAGATCTTTCAGCACCTGATGGTTGTCCTGTAGTAAGGAATCTATAAGTACTATTGGTTGATGTTGTTAATCCAAAACCAACAATTCTTGATCTTATTTTTGTATTATTTCCATTATCATTCTTATATCTAAACTCTAAATTTCCACTATTAATACGTGATGTTATAATACCAATATTAGTAGTGTTAAATGATGCTTCATCATTATCAGTATCAACAAAATATTGTGTCATAAATGTATCTTGTCCATTATGTGTAACATAAGTTTCAACATAATGTAAATCATTTGTGACCGTATTTGTTATTTGTGTTGTAGCATGTATTGATCCATACTTATTAATAGGCAATTCAACAATATTTGAAGTTCCTACAGAATTAGAAATTCTATAAGCAGATATTAAATCAACAGGACCTAATAACTCTGTTCCAACTCCAACAATATTTGAACTAAACTTACTAGAAAGGATTTTTAAATCATAATCAATATTATAAGTATTAGTTGGAATAAATCTTACATAATTTTGTAAAGTTGATGGATTATTATGTAATTTAAATTCGGCAAAATTATCTGATGGTATGGATGTATCTGAATTTATTAATCCAGATTTTTCAAACATTATATTATTAGTACCATTACTCAACACAACCAATTCTGATAATTGTAATTGTTGTGTAGATCCACTTGCACTATTAACTCTAATTAAATAATTGTTGTAAATATCAGTTGATCCATATTGATAAACATTTAAATAATCTGTAGGTGATGCTTCTAAATTAGAAAAACTAGAACTTATATCATCAATTAATAAGCATTCATTTGTTTTACATTGTATATAATCAGATAATCTTATATTTTCAAAATCAATAAATCTTGAACTACTTGTAGTTGTATCTTTATCAACAACCATATCAATGTAATTTACAGTATCTACTCTTTTATCATCAATAATATCATATATTATGGTTATAGCATTAGTTGATCCAATACCAATATTTGTTGTAGAAACAATCCCAACATCAGCAAAATTCTTTAATCCACTGGTATGGAGTAAATTATTAACAGAAGTTTTTAATTCATCCCAAGGAATAGTACTCTTAACTGAATATGAAAGATTTTGATAATAATCATTATCAGCAACTAGTTGACCATCATCATTTAATTTACCAGTAGTATCAACCCATCCAAATTCTTTTAATATAGAAAATCCTGTATTATATTTTGCATTATTTTCCGTAATATTCTTTATAGTTGCTTGATTAGAACTTGTTTCTCCAACAAGTATATCACCAACATTTATAACATCAGTTCCTTTTATTTTTAAAATATTTGAACTTGATTCTGTTATTGATAAATTAGATGATTTACCGTTGATCAATAACTTCTCACCAATATCAAAATTGTTAATTACTTGAGAAACAAAAAATGTTGGATACTTAGATTCTGATATTATTGAAGAATATTGATTTGAAATTGTTCTAGCTATTCCAGTATTTGTTGTCAATGATGAAACATCAATAGTAACTTTATCTTGTGCACCACTATCATCATAATTACTAACAGTTAATAATTTATACCCATAATCTTCAGAATTAAAACCAGAACCATTATTACTATATTTTTCAATACCTTCAATATAAACTTTATCACCAATAGTAAATGGATTATTACCAAATCCCAATATTGGAGTTGTTATAGTACAAGTAAATGCTGTTCCAGCATGTGATTCGACTTTAGTAATAGTAATACCATTAGTATTGTTTGTTGCTCTTAAAGTTACAGTATTTTCTGGAAGACCAACTGCTTTTTCTTCAATATCAATACCAACAATAGTTCCTGATAATAAATTAGGTTGTAAATATCCACTATCAATTTTAGTACCAGTATCGGAATTTACAATTATAACATTTGGATCTGAAATATATCCAGATCCACCATTTGTAACAGAAACAATTCCAATAGTACTAGCATTTTCAATTTCAATTATAGGAGATATAAATGCTTCTGGTTGTAATGTAGGATCAGAAGAATATTCATAAGAATCGTTTATTACTCTTATTTTATTAACTTTACCTATAGTAGACGATGTAGGTACAACTGATGCATCTTTTCCTTGAGCAATAGTTCCCACTCCAATAAATTTTGGAGAAGATTTGTATCCAGATCCACCAGAAATAATATCTATTCTATCAATACCACCTTCAATAGTTTTTGATTTTGATGTATATTTAAGTTCGTCACAATCAGTATTTTTATATGTTAAATTTTCTGGTACTCTATTTAAAAATATGTCAAAAGTAGTTGCTGCTACACCAGATATGGGGTAACTACCATTATAATAACTATCAGAAAATACTATTCTAGAATTATTAGATACATCAAAATCAGAAGTACTAATAAATCCAGATTTATCTATATTATAATATAAAACATTAGGCAAACTTGTACTATATCCAACAGTTAAAGCAGTTCCAACGTTAGAAACACTAAAATTATTTGTAGATCCTGTTGATACAAATTTATTATTATATTCTTTATCATAATACAAATTAAAATTATATCCTGATAAAGAAGAATCAGATAAATCAAATACTAAATTATTATTATTGATTGCCTTTATTTGTGGATTAATCCTCGATATAGATTGAGATGATCCTCCTGTTCCTTGAGTAATTGATACTGTTTTTATAGTGTTATTAACATCATATAAAGTTTCTCCTAATTGTATAAAATCATCATCTATTTTATAAACATAATAAGAACCAGTAGATAATCCAGTAGCATCTCCATCATAAAATACCTTATCACCAGTTTTAAATCCATGATTACCCAATCCCAACTTATTATGTTTAACTGATCCACTAGTAAATTGTATTGGATTTATTAAAATATTTCCACTATTTGTTTCTCTTAAAACTTTTATAGATGTAGAAGTACCTATCCCAACAGACAAATCTGGTTTAACTGATAATGAAATTACATCACCAGAAAGTAATCCATGAGATGTTGATATTGATACTTTTGATTTTATTCTTTCAACTGTTGCATTTACTAGATTTTTCTCAGTTTCAAATAAATATTCATCTTTATTAGCATTATTATTGTTAGCAAAAGATCTAAAATAAATTTCATTAGAATTTAAAGTAGTTTTAATTCCAATACTATTGATAGTTTTATTTACAGCATATAATGTTGTTGGTAATATTACTGTATTATTGGACTTATCAGTTGAAATATTAATATTTGATCCACCACTAGGTATAGTTAATTTTATCTTTTGATTTGTTTTAAATGGATGATTTTCAATATAAATGTGTTGTATAGGAACATTTCTTTGAATAGTTTTTCCACCAAAAGCAAATGATATTGGATATTCGGTTCCTTCTGTCGTACCTATACCAACAGATTTTATAGGATTGAAATAAGCAAGATCATTTAATTCAGATTTAAAATAAGGTACCTTTTCATCTATAGTAAATGAATCTGGAATAAAGGATACTTCAGATCCTTCAGCATATGTTTTTCCATAACTAACAGCATCTCTTTTAACTCTTAGAATATTAAGATTATTGTATACATTTAATACCTTTAATGTTTCTGTACCTATACCAATACTACTTCCTATAGAAATATTACTAGGAATTCTAGAAACATAAATTTCTGTTGTAAATCCAGCAGAAGGAGAAGCAGTTATAGTCGAAATAGTAGTTCCTGTAGTTGATGTTATTCCTATACTATATGAATCTTTTAATTTAATAACATTAGTTGATAATCCACTAATAACAACATTATCTCTATTTGATAAATTATTTCTAGGTAAAATTGATACTTTTATTTTATCTTCAGACCAAGTAAGAATAGTAGAATTAATTTTTTCAATAGATGTGTTTATCTCATTTATTTTTTTACCTTTAACGGATAATACCTTAGATATTAACCCACTCCCTTTTGTACCAGTATTATCAAATTCCAATACATCATCAACTTTGTAATTTGATCCAGAATTTAAAATATTAATTTTATCAATAGATCCAGAAGAAATTGATTCTATTTCTATTTCTTGCTCTAAAAGAGAATTAGTTTCTGTTAAGAAATCATTACTTGCATTAAAATCCGATACTTTATATGGGAAAGTATTTCTCAATAATCCTAATTCATTATAATCTAATGATATTTGATCAGTTTCTAAGATATTTTCTGGAATTAAAGATGATCTATAAGTATTACCTATAAAATAGGGGAATGTTGGAATATCTGTTGAACCAGTTACTACAGCATGATAAGCATAAACACCATTAGGGAAATCTGAATTTTTCTCATACCTACCATTAAATTCATCAAGATCACCATTTGTAGAACTATATGTATAATCTTCTACAAAATACCCTGTTTCAAACCCAGAAGGTCTATCAACAACATTAGATATGTCTATGGTATATCCAGATACCAATCTCTTTACTACTGCCCCAGGAGTGATATTTGAGGGGTCTTCATCTGGTTTTTCATATCCATATGGACCATATATTGGATTTCCATCATATGCCCATCCAATTATACCAGATGCAGAACTATTGGACTCTTGGAAAGTATTAGTAGTATAACCACATACAGAATATTTTAAATTATTGGTAGTTTCAATTAAAAGATCTTTACCAAATTTATTAAATTTATTTGGAGTTAATGATCTTATTTTAGTCCTAAATGATTGATTAATACCAGAAGATTTAACAACAATAGTAGCACTTGTAGAATATCCAATTCCTGGATTAGTAACTTTAACATCAACAATTTTTTCATTTTCTATTATTGGTCTTAACTCAGCACCAGTACCATTTTCATCTATAATAATTAAATCTGGATTAGAGAAATATTCGATTCCACCAAAATCAATATTAACGGAATTTATTTGACCATTTAATACAATTGGTCTTAAATTTGCTTCTTTTCCTGTTTTTACTGTAATTATAGGATTTTCTTCAACATTTGTAATTGTTGTACCATATCCTGTACCAGATTCATAGACATAAACTTGATCAATATCACCTTTAACTACTGGTGTTATATTAATAGAAGTTGTTCCAACACCAACAGCAGTAAATTCAATAAATCCTGTAATATCAGGATATTGGAAATTATGGTATCCAGTACCAACAGAATCTAAACTTAAATAATTTTTTCTTATATAATTTGATGTTATAGTTCCACCTATACCAGCATCAGCAACTCTAAATGAATTAGAATCTATTTTGATAACTTGGTATTGTTTTGTAGTAGTTAATCCAGTTATACTAGTTCCAGTAGATGAATATTTAATTAATTCACCATCAGAAAAACCATGATCTTTAAATGTAATAGTATCGTAAGCAGTAGATATTGCTGAAGGTTTTACTATTAATTTTCTATTAGTATAATCTTTTCCACCATTTATTACTCTAACTTCAGTTAAAGTTTGTCTTGAAGATACTTTAAATTTATGAATACCACTACTATTAGTTCCACTAAAATCTATAGTGTTAATTCCAGAAATACAATCTGATAAAGTATTGAATAGTCTAATAGTTCTATTGTTAGAAACTCTTGGGAAGTAAACAGAATTATTAAGTAAAGTATCAGTTCCTACACCAATAGAAATAGAAGGATTTAAATTAGAATCATAAGTTATTGGTTCTTCATTAACAAAATCATGATCGGTTAGAAATACAATTTGCTCCGTTGATGTATTAATACCACCACCTTGTGTAGTTGGAGCAGCATTAAACAACACTTCTCTAGATCTTGTTCCTATAATTGGATCTAATATACATCCATTACCATTACCACCACTAACTCCAATAGATACAATTTTGTCAATATCAAAATCTTGAGAATCAACATATACTTTAGTTATTGATCCCTTAAGAACTGGTTGGACTAAAGCAGTTGTACCAGTACCTGAAGAAACTGTTAACTTTGGTGGATTTATAACATCAAAGTTATTACCACGGTTTATTACATCAACTTTTTCTAAAGGTCCATAATAAATTTTATCATTGGATTTGTAATTTTCTATTTCTACACCATTAATCAACATTCCAATCCCACCACTAATGGTAGTTTGTCCAGTACCAGTTGAAATTGGTGAAGATAATGGGAATTTTTTAATTAATTTTTGTGGTGATATTAAATTTGATTTTTGAGAATAAAGTGTAAATTTATGAGAATTATCACCCACTGGTGGTAAATTAAAAGTTATAAATTTATCATCCTTTATTCCAGAATTAGAACCATATATTTTTATTTGCCTATCACTAATTGGATTTACATAATAAGATCCAGTTTCCAATCCAACCATAGAAGAACCTTGTGGTTCATAATAAACCCTATCACCAATTTCAAATGGCATAGAAGCACCAAAATCTATTACAGAATAACTATCATTAGTAAACCCAGTTAAAAAACCTAAAGTAACACCTATACCAGAATTGTTAAACGATATTGTGCTTGTATCTACTGTTATTTGTTGTGTAAATGGTAACCTATTACCATCTTTATCGATACGATATGATGGTAAGGAATTTGACGCAACATATGCTGAATTTTCATTTACATATACATTTTGAATATCGGATGTAATATTATCATTTCCATATTGAATATTAGTTCCAGAACTATTTGCTTTATTGATTTTTCTTCTTATATTATACTGTCTATTTACATTTGGAGAAAATGTAAATCTTTCTAAGATTATTTCATTATTTTCAATTTCTTCTGATACATAAGGATCACTATCAAGAGACGTTGGATATACAACCTTATTACTGTCTCTATCTGTAATTTCAACATAATCACCAAATTTTAAACTAGATCTATCAACAGAACTATCTACTTTTATAGGTGAAAATGATTTTATATGATAGGAAGAACTTGTATTATAAATCCAAGAATTAGCAAAAACTTCTTTATATGTCTTATTTTTTTCTGGATTTAATATTTTATCACCAATAGATTTTACAGATATTATATCACCTTCAGAAACATCTAATTTCTCATTTGCATTAAGGTTGGATAAAACTCCAGTAAATCTTAATACCACTTTTTTATTAGAATCACCATTTTCATATCCAAAATAAAATTCTTCAGATCTTATATTGTCTATTGGAGATATTGTAGTTGCTATGGATACATTATTCCATGTACAATTTAAAAATTGATTTACTGTTTTATCAGTATATGTTATTGTATTAACACCTGAATTAATTGTTCCTGATGTATTAAAACCAACAGTAGAATCAACAATAATAGAAGATGATTGTGGAGCAAAAGATTCTAAAGATTTTGTATTTGGTATAACAACAAAATCACCTTCAACATCACTAATTTCATCATATCCAACAAATAATCCAACTTTATAATAAGTGGTAATACCAGTACTTCCTGAATTATACCTCTCAAAAGGTTCAATTTCTGATATGGAAGCATTAATATCATTTGCAACATCACTTTTAAATAATGATTGACCTTTTAATTGTAAAGGATCTCCAGAAATTACTTCAGCAATAGCAACTTGCCTTCTAGTATATTTCGCAAAAGATGGTTTTATTAATTTTTCTTCTAAATTTAAAATATCAGGCTCAATTCCATATAAAGCATTAAATAAAATTCTAAAAGATTCATTAGTACCTTTAGTTTTATATAATGATTTTGATTCCTTTATAAAAGAACCAGCATCTAACTTAGAGTTTAGTGTTGTATTCTCTAAACCAGGAGTAAATGTATATTTTGTTTTCTTATAAAATTCTTTTAAAAATAAAGAACTTAAATTTTGTATTGATGTATTTGCTGTATGATTAGCAGCAGTAGATTCACTAAAAACTAATTCTTCTTGATTTAAATCTCTATGATAACTTGTAATACCAGAAAATCCACGTTTACAACCAGTAAATGAAACAGTAGTAATACCAGTATATGTTATTACCTCACTATCAATTTTTAATAAACCATATTCTTTTGGAAATCCCTTTGTAGAACTAACATTTATTGTATCCTGAGATTCGTTTATATCACTAGAAAGAGTTGTTGAATCAATAACAACATCAGGTGTTAAATTATCTAAATTTAAATATTGATCTAAATTCTCAGCAATATCAACTGGACCTCCCTGATATTCCTGTGAAATATAGTATTGTCTAAGAAAATCTACTGTAAGTGGACTTTCTTCCAATACGTAATTGGGAAGTTGATTAGATACACTATCCTGTATTTTTAATCTGCTTTCAAATCCTGTTTGTATCATATTACTCTCTTGTTATTGATCCATTAGAATAACTTGATGTATAGAAATCTCTAGTAAATTGAACACCTGAAATCTCATCTCCTGAAGAAATTACATCTCTCATCATATTTATTTTACTTTCAGAAACAGCAAATGAGAGGTATAAATCCTTTAAACCCACAACATCATTGGATTCTGGGAAAGCTTGTATTTCAATAATATTATTTGGTTCAGCAGTTGATGTAACATTAATAGTTGATAAAAGAATTTCTCCTTTCTCATAATCAACAATACCTGCAGAAGAAGTAACAACTGTCAATATATCGTCTGTTATTTTTACAATCGATAATGTACCTTTCTTACGATCTTCATCTGGAATATCTGTTAAGTAAACAGTTGATGATTCACCATCAACGGTAAACCCTGTAGATTTAATATTATATCCCTTAGAATCAACATGGAACTTATTACCAAAACATAACTCATATTGTGCCCATTGATTTAATGATGCTTGTAAATCTCTCCTTATCTTAACTTTAGTAATGTTTGATGTTATAGAAGTATCAGTATCATCAATTACCTGAAGAACTTTACTATATTTAAATCTACCACCAAACTTATTAAGATTGACTGATTTTGAATAATCAGTTAATGATTTAATAACATTAGTTTTAAGTGTGTCGGGTGTTGATACAAAAGAATCATTATAATAAACACTAGAATCAACCTCAACATATAATATTTTTAGATCAACAATTTTTTGACTAATCCCAGATACACTATATTGTTTTATTTGCGATAGTATTCTCGACTTAGAAAAATCGGATACATAACTACCATTCTTTGGTTTAATACTAATACTTACCGTACCAAATTCTGGTGGATCCAATTCCTCACCACCTATAACAGAAACTGAATCTGTATTTGGATATATTCTCTTAATCAATGCTTCATAATCTCTTGGAGTAACTGCTCTATTCTGTGCTGAATATGTTAAAGGAGAATAATACTTAACAGAGTCTAAAGATTCTATATTAGCACCATTTTGAGATGGAGCATTAGTTGTAATTGATCCAGCAAGAAATGTAGTTATATCTGCTTGATTCTGATTCTGTAAACTACCAGCAAATCTGAATATATCAGTTGATCCAACTTTTCCACCAGCACCATTGCCATCTTCACCATCAGTTACCATATAATGAACTGTAATTACATTACCATCATCAGATGATTCAGTACCTAATTTTTTACCAAATATACCATCTCCAAATTTTATTTCATACTTTTCATCTTGTATTTCTCTAATAAAATAAATTCTTGAATTTAAATTAACATCAATAAGATCGTTAATTAAATTGTATTTTAACCCAAATCCATTTTCACCAGTATTTTTAATATAAACCACAATTTTTGATGAATCAATATACGGATTATTAAGTATAAATCTTTGATCCAATGAACCATCATATGTAAATTGCTTACTTAAAAATGTTCCTTGATATACATTAATATTTTTAAATGATGCTTTATTGTTGGAAACATTAGTAGTTATTGATTCTGTAATAGAAAAAGTATAACTTTCATTATTAATATCTCCAGTACAAACAATTCCTGGTTTTAAAGTAACAGAAGATATATCATTACCCAAATTAGTGATGTCAAATGATATTTGTGCTAGTGCTGCTGACCTAGATCGTGGAGTATAACCTATATTGCTTGCCAGAGACACCACATTCTCCCTGAGAGTCGCAGAATCTAGGAAAGACTCATTAACTACCATGTTGGAGTTAAATGCTGTTATATACGTGTTATATGCTAGTGTGTCTATTAAGACAGAAAAATTAGATCCATCAAAATCAAAGTCGGTAAAATTGGAATTTGCCCGTAAGTAATCTTTAATAGATGTCTTTATCTGATCGTAATCTAGATTTGTAAATTTAGTGAAAGGCATTTTATCTTGTTGCCTCTAGTAGAAAGGAATATTCTTGAGTCGGAAACTCTTGACCAATGATATCAAATGCTACAACAACTTCAAATTCATTGCTATCTGGTCTAGGATCAACTTCTATCTGTATATTATCAACTCTTGGTTCAAAATTTTCTATAGAAGACTTAATTTGATCCTCTATAATTGAAGCAGTTCCATAATCAACGAAGTCAAATAGACTTTTATACACATCAGAACCAAAATCAGAGTCAAAAAACTTTTCAGTCGGAATTGTTTCTACAATATTTCTAACGGATCTGCGAATTGCATTCTCATTCTTCAATATTGGTAGATCTTTTGTTACAGGATGAGGTTCAAAAGACAAACTAATGTCCTTAAACCCCCTTGATATCCTCGTAATTGCCATTTAATACAGTTTTTCTTTATTTATACCTGCAATCTTAGTTAATATTACTCATTAAGATTGATTTTTTCTTTTTTATTGTATTCTGGAGCATCATCATGCATAACTTCTTGGATAATTCTCCCTTCACCATCATATTCAGTGATTAATTTCACCGTATTATGCTCGGATTTCATAATTTCTCTGTTTATGTCCACTTTGATTACCATTTTACACATACAAAAAATTATTTAGCGTAAAAAAAGTGCCTCTTTCGAGACACCGAGGTTATTTTGAATAATTAAACCATCCTGTCATAATATATTTTGTTTGAGTTTTACTTGTAATTCCTCTATGAGGATGAGTCCAGTAAGAAGGCCATATTAACATGTCTCCAACTCTAGGTTGTATTAATTTATTCTGTTGAGGGAATTCAGTATATCCACCATCAGTTACATCATTTAAATATATCATCCATACTAGTATTTTATTGTCTATATGTGATGGTGAATGTCGAGAATTTTCACAATGTAGAAAAAAATAACCTTCATTGGGAAGATATTTTTGTATTTTATAGATATTACTAAATTCCCAAGTATCTATTTTATCAATAAAAGGATATTCTTTTATATATTGTATAACTTCATCTCGCAATTCATCTAAAAATAACAGATTAAATGGATTTTTTTGCTCTGAATCCAAATATATTTCAGTACATTTCTTTTTTTCATGATTTACACCTTCTCCCATACTCCCTTCTACCCATTTATCGGGATTTTCATCAAAAATAGAAATAATATTATCACATATTTCTTTAGATAATGCATTCTTTTTACAATATATAAAATCTTTCATAATTTTTAGTACGAAAAAAGGGGATTGCTCCCCTTCTTAATTTATTTTCCTTGTCCTCTGTATCTTTTACGAGCCGAGTTACGGGATGTTGCCGAGTATTTTGAGTGTTTTCCTCTTCCTTGACGAGATTTTTTCGGTGTTGCCTCTATGGTATCACCACCCGATAGACCTCCTTTTGCTTTTGCCATAATTAATCAGTGTAAATTTCAGTTTTTAATTCATCCTCAGTGGGATGCCCAGTTTGATAGAATTCTATCGCATAATTTTGCATGACATCGAAGTACTCCTGCTGTGTGAGTGCGGAAAATACTTCTTTGCCATCACGATATATGTTATATAACTCTTGTTTTCTCATGCCCTACTCTTACTCGTGGATCACACCATATTTGGAAACCTGCTTCTATCGCATCAAGGCAGAAAGAAACATCCTCACCACACATGTCCTGTACTTCACCACTTTCGAAAACTTGCATCTTTGGTGCGAACCATGGATACTTCATCTCAGCATGTTCAAAGACTCCATTCTTGATAAGTAGCCATCCAAAACCTGTGTAATCGACAGTGAATGGTTTTTTACGTTTGCTTATACTTTCAATAGTTTCATGATTCATCACTCCACCATTGTTTCTGAAATCATCTTCATCTAACCAATGTGCTACAGATGTAGTCTTACCATCCTCTGTACAATACCATCCTGCTGCAATGTCTTGTTCCATTAAGACTACTTGCCAGAACTTTTCAGTATTGAATACAATATCACTATCAATCCATAATTGATAATCATACTTTAATTTACCATCCCATGGTAACTGATCAGGTCCTCTGAGAACATTAGCACCAAGACACTTACATCTTGCGAAGTTTACCATAGATGAATAATCTTGTGAGATCTGTATCTGTGCTCCTGCTTGAACTAAGTCAAAACAGAGTTGTACAAAACTCTTAAGAAAAGCAAATGATACTCCTCTTCCTGGTAAACAAAATACTACTGCTTTTCCTTTAACTATCTCTTTTGCTTTTTCATAATCCCATTCAGGTTCTTTATTAACTTTCTTGGGAGCTGCTTTAACAGTAAATCCTTTTGCCATAACGTGTTGTAATTACTTCACTATCATACAGTATATAGTGTCTATTGTCAATATGATGCTTCTGATAATTCTTCACTATCTTTACGGTCTTCCGTAACCTCTGAATATGTTAAGTCTTCCATAAAATATGTCTGATAGATTCTTCCCCATATTACCTCAAACTCCGCTTCACTTAAATCTTTGAATAAACATTCCTCTCTTAAGTAGATGTGATATGTTTTAGTCATTCTTCTTCAGTTATAATGATATCTCCATTATCTATATTCCATTTTAATATCATCTCTTCGTACCACCCAAATTCATTTATCATCTCTTCAGGAATGTTTATATAATACCTACCAGTTACTGGATCGACCTCTATAGTCGAAAAAATTTTATCGAAATTTTTTTTCATTCTATTAGCAGTTTGTGAACCTTGTGGTCGTTTTTATATAGGGAAAAATTTTTTTATATGAAAGGAACTTATATCTAGCTATCGTAACACTTTGTAGACTAAGGGATCCATCGGTTTTTAAACGGGGCATAACAATAACCCCCGCTAAACGGGGGCAACTGTCATATTCACGCACGAATGAGTTGTTTATACTTTAACCTCTGCTTTTACATTGATTTGTGTAAACAATCGAATCGCTTTTAATGCCTTTTCATATGTATTAAATGACATATATCTGTATTTTAAATCATCAGGAAAGGAATACATGATTGTGGTGTTCATTGTTAATTAAGGGGTGAAGGGTTAGTGTTAGTTTCGGTGAGGAATTCCATCATAAAGTAATCACAAGTGATTTCTAATTGTGAGGCATACTTCTCAATTTCCTCATACATATCGGGTGAGTATGTTATCATTTTATCACGCATAATCTGTCTCCCCATTGATATAACTTTCTACGTCAAATTTGTCTTCCTGTTGTAACTCTGGAATGTCAAAGATTTCGCCTGGAGTATTCATTAACTCCAGGAGGATTTCGTCTTCATACATGATAATTAAGGGGGGTAATTGGATAGGGGTTGTTGTTACTAACTGTAAGACAATTCGGGTGTGTCATGTAATACAATGCCATCAAAGAATGACGTGGTTTTTTGTCTAAAACTAACAAACCAATTCCAATTCCTTTGATATACACTTGCCCCGTATTTTACCTCAGATAAGATTGCATTTAGTCTTGATTTTGTCGTCACTGTTTCATATCCACAGGAAGACAATAACACTGACTTAGTGTTATAATCATAGGTTGCAATTTGATGCCCGTGTAGAAAGATTTGACTACACTTTGTCAAGTCGTTATAAGAAACTTGGGTGTTTGCTTGACACCAGTCTTCTCTATTACGGATTGCTTGACACATTTTTGCTTCAATTTTACGCATGGTAATTAAAGAGAAATAGTGGTGAAAAGTGGGTGAGGTAGCAGATGTCTGACTTATGCTAACTCCTTTGCGAAGTCTAATTAAAGTCTCAGGGATGCCAACCTCTCTCCCACCTTTATAATATACATGATTTTGCAACTGTATGGGAGTTTACTGTGACACTTTCTCAACTGGTTTCCGATCGCACGATCGCAAAAAAAATCCCCCGTGAGGGGGATAGTTGACTAAGTGGTTTCAAGTGACTTAACTAACTGTCTGTAATATGGTAGAATAGTATTAACAAATCCTCTGATATCTTTCACCAATTCCTGTATCTCATAATGATGAATATTCCAACGGTTAGAAATGTCACGTTGGTAGTCTCTCATTTGGATTAGAGGGGCATTTGGTTTCACTAATTCAGTTGATTTG